>Ga0172379_10007592_pt1 | contig 14016 bp, 15 predicted proteins | sample GrowelOW334metaG_FD_119756 | JGI IMG/M metagenome (GOLD analysis project Ga0172379, IMG submission 119756) | Groundwater microbial communities from an aquifer near a municipal landfill in Southern Ontario, Canada - Groundwater well OW334 metaG | ecosystem: Environmental > Aquatic > Deep... | reverse complement strand
ATGTATCCGAATGAAAGCGTACTGATTTTTATCGTGCCACCGAGTTTGGAAATACTTGAGCAGCGTCTGCGCAACCGGGGCACCGAAGACGAACAGAAAGTGCGCAACCGATTACAGCGCGCAGCGATGGAAATGGAAACGGGCAAACAGTTTGATGCAATTGTGGTAAACGATGCGCTGGAACTGGCGATCGCGGAAGTTGATACGATTATTACGAAACATATTTTTTCATAACATCACAGAGGCAAACACAATGGCAATTAAAACACTCGAGATCAAAACACTCGAATCAAAAGCAGCGAACGTGTATGAAGCAATCGTGGTCATGTCCAAACGTGCACGACAGATCAACGAAGAGACGAAAATGGAATTTTCGCAGCGCATTGAAAACCTCGTTGCTCTTCCGAATGCGAACGACGATATGGACGAAGAGATCTCCAATCCCGATCAGTTAAAGGTCAGCCTGGAATTTGAAGCGCGCCCAAAACCGACCGAAGAGGCGATCGAGGAGCTGTTGGCTGATCAATTGGAATATCGGTACAAAGAACCCGAAGTAAAGAAATAATTGGATCAACCTTTCGAGGATGTTGCACCTTCGGAAGGTTATCCTTCCCCCATGGTAGCCGGCAAAAATATCGCTCTCGGTGTCACCGGCGGAATTTCCGTCTATAAAGTGTGTACCGTTGTTCGGCTTCTGAAAAAAGCCGGCGCAAACGTACGTGTGATGATGACCAGGTCGGCGACCGAATTTGTCACCCCACTGACGTTTTCCACGCTTTCCCAGGAGGATGTAATCGTCTCCCTCTGGCCGGAGAACCGCAATACTTCCACACATCTCGGTATTCAACATATCGATCTGGGTCTTTGGGCAGATGTGATGTTGATCGCCCCGGCAACTGCTAATACCATCGCTCATATCGCTCACGGGTATGCAGAAGATTTTCTCTCCTCTACCGTTCTGGCACTTCGTTGTCCGTTGATTGTTGCTCCAGCGATGGATCTAGATATGTGGGAAAATGCGGCAACGCGGGAAAACATCTCCATACTCCGCTCCCGAGGATATTTTATCATTTCCCCGGAAGCGGGTGAACTGGCGAGCGGTCTGGTTGGCATGGGACGTCTTGCGGAGCCTGAAACAATTGTGGAATTTGTTGACGGTGTGATTGAAAAAACACCGCTGGATTTGAAAAAGAAAAAAATATTAATCACCGCCGGGCCGACACACGAACCGATCGATCCTGTCCGGTTTATCAGCAATCGTTCCTCCGGCACGATGGGATTTGTCTTGGCAAATGCCGCTGCACTACGGGGCGCAGATGTTACACTCATCAGCGGACCCGTACACCTTGGAACACCGAAGAATGTTCAACGGATTAACGTAGATACGGCGCAGCAGATGTACGATGCGGTAATGGCTAACATGAAGAAGCAGGATATTTTTATCATGTCTGCCGCCGTGGCGGATTATTCTCCAGCAACGCCTGCAGAACAGAAAATTAAAAAACAGAACGCGGCAATGACGATGGAACTCCGTTCAACTCCGGATATTCTGCGCACGCTCGGTGAAAAGCGGACAAAAAAACAGCGATTGATCGGATTTGCGCTGGAGACGACGAACGAACTGGAACACGCAAAAGAAAAATTATCAAAAAAGAATCTCGATCTCATCGTGTTAAACTCCACAAGAGATGCCGGCGCTACGTTCGGTTATGACACAAATGTCGTTACACTGATCAATGCAAATGGAACGGTGAAAAAACTTCCGAAAATGCCGAAGTTCGATGTCGCGGTGGAGATCTTGAACGCTGTAAAACAAATGCTGTAATCACACAGCTCTTTAATAAAATTCAAAAGGTTGGATCATTCAGAAAGTGCCCGAATAACGACAACAAAGAGAATATAATCCCCACAGTAATGTCTGAATCAGAAATTGAAGCAGTATTAATCCAGGCGCGTCGCTTTTTACAACAGCAGCAGGCGATGTACGGAAACACATTGTACAGTGAACGTGTTGCAATCAACACATCATCGGTCGATTCGACCGGAAAAATTGAAGAATCTATGGCTGTTAAAAAGAAAACCGTACCTGCCACCGCACTTCAGCCAATTCGAATTGAAGAACAGCCTGCCGATCAAAAAGAGAAATGGCATGCCGCGGCTGATCTTGCGGCTATGAACAAACAGATCTGCAATTGCATGAAATGCGGACTTGGCAAAACGAGAACAAAGTTCGTCTTCGGCGTCGGTAACACGAATGCAGATCTGCTGGTGATCGGCGAAGCTCCGGGTGCGGATGAAGATAAACAGGGCGAACCGTTCGTGGGACGTGCGGGTCAGCTGCTGAACAAAATTCTCGAAGCGGTGCAGTTCACACGGGAAGAAGTATACATTGCCAATATTCTGAAATGCCGTCCGCCGGAGAACCGACGTCCCAATCCGGGCGAAGTGGAACAGTGCGAACCGTATCTGTGGAAACAGATTGAACTGATTAGACCGAAATTTATTCTCTGTCTTGGTCTGACCGCGGCGCAAACATTGTTGAAGACGGACGAGTCGCTTACTAGTCTTCGCGCATCAGTGCATAATTACCACAACGTGCCAACCTACGTCACCTACCACCCCGCCGCATTGCTGCGCAATCCGAACTGGAAACGTCCGACGTGGGAAGATGTTCAGAAACTGAGAAAAGCATACGATGAATCGATAAGCAATGTATAATGGTGAATGAAAAATGTTTGATTCATCATTCACCATTATACATTCTTAATTATTAATTGATCTTTATGGCTGAAAAAACTATTGAACAATCTTCCGGGCGAGTACCTCCGCAAGCGATGGAGGTGGAAATGTCTGTGCTCGGCGCAATGTTGCTGGAAAAAGAAGCAATCTCCCATACCCTCGAAATTCTTGACGAAACTGCTTTTTATAAACCGGCGCACATCGAAATTTTCAGTGCGATTATTTCTCTGTTCGAACGAAACGAAGCGGCAGATTCTATCACGGTGGTGGAAGAACTGCGCCGTATGGGAAAACTGGATCATATCGGCGGTCCACTGTACATTTCAGAACTGACAATGCGGGTCACCTCCGCCGCCAATGTGGAATTTCACGCAAAGATCGTTCTAGAAAAAGCACTCCTGCGGAGTTTAATTTCCACCAGCTCCGAAATCACCAGCCGCGCTTTTAACGAACAGGATGACGCACTGGATCTGCTGGATGAAGCGGAGAATAAGATCTTTCAGATCTCCGAAAAGCGGATGAAAAAAACGTTCGTGCCGATGAAAGAAGCGGTGTTTGCCACTATGGAAATGCTCGAGAGTATCCACGGCAAACACAGTGGCGTCACCGGTGTTCCTTCCGGATTCACTGCCCTCGATTCCCTGACCGGCGGATTCCAGAACTCGGATATGATTATCGTCGCTGCCCGTCCTTCCATGGGTAAAACAGCCTTCGTTCTATCGCTGGCAAGAAATGCTGCGATTGATCACGGCAAAGCAATCGGTTTCTTTTCACTCGAAATGTCCGCACAGCAACTGGTGATGCGTTTGATTTGCGCCGAAGCGCGGGTGGATGCGCAGAGCGTTCGTACCGGCAGACTACCGGAAGAACAGTGGCGCAATCTCAGCACTCGTATTGGCAAACTGTATAATGCAAAAATTTTTATTGATGATACTCCTGCCCTCTCCATCTTAGAATTGCGTGCAAAAGCACGCCGTCTAAAAGCGGAACATGACATCAGCATGATTATCATCGACTACCTGCAGTTGATGGCGGGACCGAAAAACGCGCAGAGCCGCGAACAGGAAATTTCACAAATCTCCCGCTCGCTGAAAGCGCTGGCGAAAGAAATCAACATTCCAGTTATTGCGCTCTCCCAGCTGAACCGCGCGGTGGAAACGGCTTCCGATAAACGCCCGATGCTTTCCAACCTGCGCGAATCCGGCGCAATCGAACAGGACGCTGACGTAGTGCTCTTTATTCATCGCCCGGAAAAGTTCGGGCTCACTCGTGATGACGGTTCTTCCGCCGAAGGTATTGCTGAAATTATTATCGGCAAACAGCGTAATGGACCGATCGGCGAAGTGGAGTTAGCATTCATCAATCAGTATGCCCGCTTCGAAAATCTGGCCATGCCGACGTTTGATGAATATGCGCCTCCGGTGGGAAATGAACCCGCTTTTTAATAGCAATGAAGAATGAATAATAGAAAATATAAAATTCTTTAATCAACGATTTCAATTTTGAATTACTAACTGTTTAGAGGTTTTTATGAACAGACGATCCTTTCTCGCTTCCACTTCCCTTGCTGCTGCCGCATCCGCCATCCCTACATCACTTTTTGGAGCGCTTATGCAAGACCTCTCGGACGAACAGATCTGTAAAATAAAATTCGAATTCGCCCTGTCGCAGTCTCTGACGGACAAACCGATCAACGATGTGATTGTGGCGATCGGCAAAACCTTCCTCGGTGTGGATTACGGCGCAAATGTGCTGGATACCGATGGCGATGAACAGTTAGTTGTAAACATGCGCGCGCTGGATTGCGTTACCTTCTACGAGAACTGTGTCACCCTGGCGCGCTGTATTAAGATGAAGAAGATGACATTCATTGATTATTTAACGCAACTGCAATTCTTACGGTACCGGGATGGAACGATTAACGGATACACTAGCCGGCTCCATTACACAACGGATTACTGGTTCAACGCTGAACAAAAAGGGATAGTAAAAGTTGTAACAAGAGATATCTTCGGCGAAAAAAATGTTGTCGAGATTCCGAAACCGATCAATTTTATGACGACGCATCGCGACAGCTACAAACATTTAAAGACCAATGAAGAGAACTGGAAGAAAGTAAAAACACAAGAAGATACGATCAATGCACGGAAAGATTATTTTCTTCCGAAAGGAAACTTACACATGTTTGCAGATAATGTGAACAACGGCGATCTGATCGGCATTACATCAAACATCGGCGGAATGGACATTGCGCATACAGGCGTGGCGGTAAAAATTGACGGAAAACTGCATTTCATGCATTCACCAAATGTCGGCAAAAAAGTACAGATCACTGAAGGTTCGCTGCAGGATTATCTCGCAAAAAACAGCAGACAGACGGGGATTATTGTGGCACGAGTAAATGAAGTCGCATAAGCAACCACCCCATACAAGAACATTCTGATATTTTGCAGTCACTCATCCCCCGCTCTGTGAGGAGGGGAATTAAAGGGAGGTGGAACAGAAACCAGATTACTAAAAAACTGCTGTGGTATTATCTTGCACTTTATAAGCATTTCACCCCGTTTCCAAACTCAGTTTTGGAACGTTCTTAAATATTTTTCCTCTTCGTTGAAACCCGGAGCGAATTTGTGTAGGTTCGTGTTATTGAAACACAACGCTAACATCCGGAGATTACATGCGATTCGTCAACCGTTTATTCCTTGCACTATTTCTGTTCATTGCCTCCCTCTTTGCCGAACGGTCCATCCCTTACGTTGTCTCCGCTCAATGGCTCTCCGAGCATATGAAGGACAAAGATCTCGTCATACTGCAGACCGGATTCAGCCGGAATGAATTTAAATATGCACATCTTCCAAATGCGCGGTTTTTGTGGCTTAATTCCCTCGCGCCTGCAACTCCGGATCTGAACACGGAAATGCCATCGATACAGGAAGCTGCCGCTACGCTTGAAGAACTTGGCGTTTCGCAAAATTCAAAAATAGTGCTTGTCTTTGCCGGACAAAATGTGTCTACCACAACAAGAATGTTTCTTGCCCTTTCCTATTTTGGATTTGGCGAGCAGGTGGCGTTGCTGGATGGAGGATTAGAACACTGGAAACGTGAAGGACGCGAAGTATCGAAAGAAATTCCAGTTGTACTACGAACAAAGCTCACGCTCACTCCAAATGAATCCGTTACTACCGATGCAGAGTGGGTAAAGAACCATCTTACAGATACAACAGTAACAGTCGTCGACGCTCGGACAAAGAATTTTTACGAAGGAAACGGAGGCGGTATTGCACGGCTGGGGCACATTAAAGGCGCGAAGAATATTGTCTTCAATTCAATTCTGGATTCGACAAATCGGATTAAATCGGCGGCAGAATTACAACAACTGTTTGATAGCGCTGGCGTGGTGAAGGGATCAACGATAGTATCGTATTGTCATGTAGGGCAACAGGCCACGGTGGTATATTTTGCCGCGAAAATTCTCGGTTACAACGCAAAAGTATACGATGGAAGTTTTGAAGATTGGAATATGCGGGATGAGAGTTTTCCCGTGGAGAAAACTAGGGACATGAGTCGTTGAGATATTTCAAATACTCATCTACCGTAATTACTCCAGCTCATCTCTTATATTGCGCAAGATACTCCGGCACCGCTACATCACTCGGCAGATTTTCATCTCTTACCGGCTCCTCATAATGGAAAGCCACCGGTAACACTCCTGCAAAATACGGTAAGGCATAATCTTCGGGTTCGTCTTTCGCTCCTCCCGTCCTTGACTTTGCGGATGCTGTTTCAATATCGATTGCTACGATGGTTGTTGTTCGTGTTTCTTTTTCGTTCGGATGGCGGGAATCTTCCCACCGCCCTTTAGCAATATGTTCCGTTAACGCGGCAAAAATGTCCCACTTTTTTTTCTCATCTTCAATCACCCGCCCTTTGCCGAAGAGCATCGCAGATCGATAGTTCATGCTATGGTGAAAAACAGAACGTGCAAAAACAATTCCATCGATATGCGTTATGGTGACGCAGACAGTGTTTCCTGCTTTTATATGATTGAGCATCCGGTTTGCCACGGCTCCATGCAGATAGATCGTATCACCGATACGTACATGGATGGTCGGGATGACGAATGGCTGACCATCTTGGACAAATCCGACGTGACAAATCAGTGCTTCATCGACAATGGAATAGACGGTTTCTTTATCGTATTGTCCTCGCTGCGGAAGACGGCGGATTTTATTCAATTCGGTTTGTGAAAATTCACTCATAGAAATTTGAGATTTTTGGAAAAAGTAAAATTATTCTGAACGAAGAGAATCTGACTGTTGAAAAAATTACCCCAATCAGATTTTTCGCTCCGTAAAAACCCACGGAACTCAGAATGACGTAAAAATTATTGTCTACATTTGTTACAAAAAATATACGCAGTTTAGAAAAGAGCCGCACCGGAATTTTCGACAGACATCACTTCGGATATCGCGTTCTGACCGTTCCGTTCAAACGCTTGCACCATTGCGTCGGCAATATGCTGCTCGTTCGCAATGGCAAACGCGAACACCGTTGGTCCAGCACCGCTGATGTTAAAGGAGAGCGCACCCGCATCAAGCGCTGCTTTTTTTACGTTTTCGTATCCAGGAATAAGCGTTGCGCGGTATTGTTCGTGGAGCCGTTCTGCGGTGACATACCGGAGCACATCGAAATCTCCGATTATCATTGCAGCAACAAGCGAAGCGGTATTTTCAATATTGGTAACTGCATCTTTTAAAAGGACTTGCTGCGGTAGAATCTTTCTCGCTTCTTTGGTTTGCACCTGGAATTGAGGAGAGCAAGTCACGACAGAGAGTTTTTTTTCGATCTGCACGCTCCGGCAATGCACTCGCCGTTCTGCATCAAAACAATTAATGGTCATGCCGCCGAAGATTGCCGCAGAGACGTTGTCCGGATGCCCTTCGATGCCGACGGCAATATTCAACATTTCGTCCCTCGATAATCCTATTTCTAATAATTGATTGGAAAGAAATACGCCCCCCACGATCGCTGCTCCGCTCCCTCCAAGCCCGCCATAGGCCGGAATTTCATTCTTGCAATGCAGATGGATCGGTGGGATCGTTCTTCCCACTTTTTGCGCCGTCGCAATCATAGCCACATAAACAAGATTGTTCGCATCGGTAGCAATATGACCTTTACCATTTCCTTCAATAGTGATGATTAATCCGTTTGATTCTTCGACAGAGAGATAGAGGTAACGGTTCAGCGCAAGACCGAGCGTGTCGAAGCCGGGGCCGAGATTAGAGGTGGAACAGGGAACTTTTACTTGAATCATAAGTCATTAAAAGATTATTAAGATTGCATGATTTCAAGATAATGTTCCCTGCTTGATAATCTTGCAATTTTGTCATTAAAGAAATTTTTTCAGCTCGTTGATGTTTGCATCAATATCGTGAGGCGGATTTGCCAATGAAGTCTTTCGATTAAAGTGATAGTCTACGATCACCTGCGGATCTTTTAGAATATTCCCCGTCAAAATTCCGACGACACGGTCGGTCGGTTTAATTTCTCGGTTCGCGATCAGTTTTTTTACCCCGGCAACTGTTGCACAAGACGCCGGTTCCGCACCAATGCCGGCAGCATCCACATTCGCTTTTGCTTCAAGAATTTCTTCGTCTGTCACTGATTCTACAATGCCGTTCGTCCATTTTAAAGAACGAACTGCTTTTGTATAGTTTACCGGATCGCCAATTTTAATTGCTGTGGCAATTGTATCTGCTTTTTCCGGTGTTAGTCCGGCAAAGTTATTTTTGAACGCTTTATAAAATGGACTGGCGCCTTCAGCCTGGATTACCGCAAACCTCGGCATCCGGTCGATCAATCCCAGCTGGTGCGCTTCGTGCAGTGCTTTACCGAATGCACTCGTGTTACCAAGATTTCCTCCCGGAAAGACGATCCAGTCCGGTACCTGCCACTCTAGTTGCTGCAGAATTTCCCAAATGATCGTCTTCTGACCTTCCAAACGGAACGGATTGATGGAGTTTAGCGGATATGCAGACAATTTCACTTGTGCTTCACGGATAAGCCTCATACAATCGTCAAAGTCTCCGTTTACCACCAATGTTTTTGTACCGTAGGCGAGTGCTTGCGAGATTTTTCCCACAGCTACATTTCCTTTAGGAATCAGCACAAGTCCTGTCAACTCCGCTTCAGAAGCATAAGCTGCAAGCGATGCAGAAGTATTTCCGGTTGAAGCGCACGTTACCGCTTTTTGTTTCAAATGTTTCGCCATGGATATTGCTACGGTCATTCCACGATCCTTGAATGAACCGGTAGGATTTTCTCCTTCGTGTTTCAAAAAGAACCGCTCAACATTCAGACCTAACCATGATGAAGTTTTTTTGCTGTGGTACAGCCGAGTGTTCCCTTCTTGTTTGGAAACCACTTCGCTTTCTGCAAGCGATGGCATCACCAATTCCTTAAAATGCCACACGCCGCCGCTCGGCTGACCGTTGATCTTTCCGCGTTTGTTGAAATAATACTCCCGCGAAATGCCGAACTGTTTTTTTATCGCTTCCAGATCGTGAATAACATCCAACAATTCGCCGTTATCGGAGGTGAAACGAATTTCATCCAGCGGATACTCTTTTCCTGTGGCAATACTTTTTAAGATTGATTTCATATTAACAGACATTGTTGACCGGCACGTTATTGACGGAGATCAGATGATCTAATCGAATGACAGTACCGTTATCAAGTTTTAAATATTCCGCACCATTGCTTGCGTACACATCCACGATGATTCCTTCTACGGACTTTTCTCCGGCATCACGATAAATGATAGCACAACGGGTACGTTGGGTTGCGTATGCTTCCAGTTGATCGTAGTACGAGCAGCTGATGTTTTGGTATTTATACATTGTATTTTTCTTTTATTGTCATTGCGGGTCATGGTCCCACTGGGTAATTTATTTGGTGAACGGGACAAAGTAATTTCATGCGAACAGAAGATTGCTTCGTTGTCTCCTTTGCAATGTATGGAACTCCTCGCAATGGCTTATTTTGGAACAGTCAATTCTATAAATGAAACGCGTCGTGTACCGCCTGTACCGCTTTTTTTGCTTCGCTCTGTTCCACAACAAACGAAATATTCAACTCGGATGATCCTTGGGCGATTGCGATGATGTTGACATCGGCTTTCGCAACAGCATCAAAAGTCTTTCCCGCGATTCCTTTAGTCCCGATCATACCCTCGCCAACCACCGCTACAATAGAAACCGGTTCTTTCGCCGTAATATCATCAATATTTTTTTGGGCAACGTCAATTTTGAATTCTTCGCGAAGCGTTTTAAGACCGTTTTCACAATCCTTTCGGGGCACGATGATGCACACATTATGCTCGGACGACGCTTGCGAAATCATCATCACATTGACCCGTGCACGGGCCAGGGCGGTAAAGATTCGGCTGGAAACACCTGGGACCCCGATCATTCCGTTTCCTTCAATTGCGATAATAGCTAAACTGTCGATGGAAGTAACTGTTTTCGCCGACGTACCGTTGTGATTCGGTTTCGCTGAGATTAATGTTCCGGCATGGGTTGGATTAAATGTATTCTTAATTCGAATTGGAATTTTCTTTTCGATCGCCGGTACCATTGTTTTCGGATGAATCACCTTCGCACCGAAATAGCTCATCTCCGCCGCTTCACGGTACGAAATTTCGGTCAAAACTTTCGCCCCCTTTACATTGCGTGGATCTGCAGTCATCACGCCGTCCACATCGGTCCAGATCCAAATTTCTTTACTGTTTACCGCCGCACCGACGATAGATCCCGTGTAATCCGATCCGCTCCGTCCGACGGTCGTCGTAATTCCATCCGCCGTGGATGCAATAAATCCTGTCACCACCGGCACAATCCCTTTTTTCACCAACGGTGTAATTGTTTCATTGATCTTTCTATTGGAGAATACAAAATCAATCGATGCTTCACCGAACGTATCGTCCGTACGGATGATCGTTCTGGCATCGATGAATTGCGACGGGATGCCGTTTTCTTCGAAAATAGCAGCGATCTGTCGGCACGAAAGAAGTTCGCCAAACGCGGCAATCGCATCCAATGAGCGCGGTGAGAGTTCGCGCAATAAACTGACGCCATGATAAAAATTCGCCAGCTCGTCAATCAGATCCTGATGATCTTTAATTAGCGCCGCCCGGCGGGGATAGTCCTGTATCATCGCATTGGCAATCTGCAAATGCCGTTCCCGGATCGCTGCAACGGCGTTGTTCACTTCGCCGCTTTTCCTGTCCACCGCTTTATTCGCCGTCTCAATCAGGACATTCGTTAATCCTCCCATGGCGGACGCCACAACCACCGGCTGATCATTCATAAATTGCTTGACGATCGTGACAACTTCCTGTAATCTCGGAACATCACCAACGGAGGTCCCGCCGAATTTCATTGTTAGCATAGTATTAACTTTACGCTTTCGTAATTTGGTTGATTAAATAAATGCAATGATCTTTTCAGTCATTTCTTTCGTGCCCAATAGCGTCATTCCTTCAGTATAAATGTCTCCCGTCCGGTATCCTTTGCTCAAAACAGTTTCGATCGCCAGTTCAATCGCATCTGCTTCTGCGCCAAGATCAAACGAATATTTCAGCATCATTGCAACAGATGCAATTGTTGCAATTGGATTCGCTTTGTTCTGTCCGGCAATATCGGGAGCGCTGCCGTGCACCGGTTCATACATCGCCACCGTGCCACCGAGCGAAGCGGACGCGAGCATGCCGATAGATCCGGTGAGCATCGCCGCTTCGTCGCTTAAAATGTCGCCAAAAAGATTTTCCGTAACGATAACATCAAACTGTTTCGGATTTCTGATCAGCTGCATGGAACAGTTATCCACATACATATGCGACAGTTCGATGTCGGGATACTGGCGTGCAACTTCCAGGACGATCTTCCGCCACAGTTGAGAGGTCTCCAGCACATTCGCTTTGTCAACAGAACAGAGTCTCTTCTTCCGTTTCCGAGCAATCTCGAACGCCGAAACTGCTATGCGTCTCACTTCGGACTCGGAATAGATCATTGTGTTGAAACCAACCTGCTCGCCGTTTCTCGTTTCAAATCCGCTCGGCTTACCAAAATAGAGTCCGCCGGTCAACTCCCGAACAACAATAATGTCTACGCCATCAACAATCTCTTTCTTCAACGATGAAGCGTCAACCAATGCCGAGTAAATTTTTGCTGGACGGATATTCGCATATAATCCCAACTCTTTACGGAGTCCCAGCAGTGCGCGTTCCGGCTTCAAATGCTGCGGATTTACATCCCATTTTGGTCCGCCGACTGCTCCAAGCAGCACAGCATCACTGGCGCGGGCTAACGAAAGAGTTTCTTCGGGCAGCGGAATTCCGGTTGCATCCAACGCTGCTCCTCCTGCCAATGCATGTTTGTATTCAAATGTATGTCCGAATTTTTTCGCTACTGCATTCAACACATGCAACGCTCCTTCAACCACTTCCTTACCAATTCCGTCACCGGGTATTACTGTAATCACTTTCTTCATGAAAATCCGTTTCGCCGATTTATTCTTGATTCATTAAGTCAACAGTTCAATGATTCAATGAACCGATGAGTCAATTCTTTTTAATGTTTATTTATGAGTTCTGAGAGTTCTCTTGACCGAATTGTTGCTGTTGCTACCGCATCGATCAGCATCGACCGTAATCCGTGAGATTCCAGTTCGTGGATAGCGTTAATTGTTGTGCCGCCGGGAGTTGTTACTTGATCACGCAAAATTGCCGGATGAACGTTTGATTCTTTCACCAATTTTGCGGATCCGAGTACGGTTTGAATGGCAAGTTTTGTGGAAATGTCTCTCGGCAATCCCATCTTCACTCCGCCGTCGATCAGCGCTTCGATTACCATGTAAATATATGCCGGGCCGCTGCCGCTGAGTCCTGTCACCGCATCCAGATGCTGTTCGCCAACCACTACAACATCTCCGACCGCCTCAAAAATTTTGATCGCACTATCGTGTTGTGCGGCGTGAACATGCTTACCAAAAGCAATAGCGGTTGATCCGAGTCCGACCGTGGAGGCAATGTTCGGCATGCAGCGGATCACAGGAACATTTTTTCCAATAATTTTTTCCATTGAGCCGGTTGTAACACCGGCAGCGATAGAAATGACGAGTTGGCCTTTATGCAACACTTTGTGCATCTCAACCAGCACAGAACGGATGACCGAAGCTTTAATGCAGAGGATGATAATATCTGCGTGCTTCGCGGCATCTTTATTGTTCGTGGTGACATTAATGCCAAATTCGGCGGAAAGTCTTTCCAGTTTTTCAATCCGCGTACCGCTGGCATAAATTCTTTTTGCGCTGGTCAGTTTTGCATTCAGGATTCCGCGAATAAGTGCGGTTCCCATGTTGCCTGCGCCGATAATGGCTATTGTTTTATTGAGCATCGTAGTTTCCCCTCCGTGTTCTCTGCGGTGAATACAAATTATTGTTTCAGCATACCTGATTTCCGCGCGTACTCAAAAATTCCGCCGCCGTGGAGAATGTGTTCAATATCTCCGAGAGAACTAAGTTGATATTCCTTTTTCTGCGTCAGATTTTTCAAAATTCCATTCGTCGTATTTAATTCAAGATCGTCGCCAGTCCGGACTTCCTGCGATAGATGATTCGTTGTCTCAAACGGCGCAATGAAAGCTCCATCAATCGAATTGCGATAGAAGATCCGTGCATAGCTTTCCGCGATAACCGCTTCGATACCCGCCACCTGTAATGCAAACGGAGCGTGTTCACGGGACGAACCGCAGCCGAAGTTTTTTCCTCCAATAACGATAGTAAACTCGCTTTGCCAGGTCTCTTCTTTCACGAACGGAACGTTACCGTGTGGCAGTCCGGACTGCTCTATCGGCACACCGGAGAATGCATACCGGCCATAGTTTTTCTTTTCATCTACATCATCCAGCTTATACACCAGATGTTCTGCGGGAATAATCTGATCGGTATCGATATCGTTTCCCAGAACGAATGCTTTTCCTTTGATAATCGCTTTCATATAGCTCCCTGATTTTATCTCTATTCTTTACAGAATTTATCTTTGTGAATCTCGTTGTCGTAACTGATCTCTCACATCGGTTTACTTAATATGTCATAGCTCGTTCCAGATGACAGGACAAAAAAGTCATGTAGAGTAAAAATAAAAAACCTTCGGAGTGAATCTCACATCCGAAGGTCCGGTGATGATCACTCGTTGTTGTTAAAGATATTGAACAAACT
>Ga0172379_10007591_pt1 | contig 14016 bp, 9 predicted proteins | sample GrowelOW334metaG_FD_119756 | JGI IMG/M metagenome (GOLD analysis project Ga0172379, IMG submission 119756) | Groundwater microbial communities from an aquifer near a municipal landfill in Southern Ontario, Canada - Groundwater well OW334 metaG | ecosystem: Environmental > Aquatic > Deep... | reverse complement strand
TTCTCTACGCAATAATTCTCTTTCAACACCATCTAACACACTCAATCCAAATTCTCTTTCCGATTCAATGGCAATAGTTCTAATATGAGGAATTTTTTTGTCTGCATAAATTGTAAATTCAACGCCACCTTTGAAGTCAATTAAATAAATTTCAAGTTGATCCGGTGAGTATTTCCATAATGAATTTGCAATTATTACATGAAGCAAATTACTTTTTCCAGATCCGGGTTTCCCGATTAGCAACGCCTGGTTATCGTCATCATTGTCAAATTTAAGATTCTGAACTTCTAATGCATGCCTTCCAACGGGAACCGAAAAAATCTTATGTGCTTTTTCTTTCCACCACTCATTTTGAGGTGCAATGTATTTTGTAAATGGAACTTTTACTGCGCTTATGTTTGGAAACTCTCTGTTGATGTAATCAACAATTTCATTGTATGGTAAGTTTTTATCAAATTTAAATTGTCTGCTTGTAGTGTTTGCATATACAAGAGAAACCTCCTTGATGTTGATTCCTTCAAATGCTTTCCAGTCCATGCCAAAAGGAAGTTTTGCATTTTTATCATTTACAAGAATTGTGTGAACGCCTGCTTTTGGCCCACTTTTAATAATGTTCAATAGTTTGTTTGCTGTAGTGTCGTTAAAACCATGCGGGAAATTATAAACAACCAATAAGCGATAAGGTTCGGGGACTTCTTTTGTTTTGAAATTATAATCTGCAATATCAACGAACTTATCTTGTAAGTATCTTTGAATAACATTTTCAATTGCTCTTGTTAAAATTGAGAGTTGATTCTCAATGTCGGTTTGTTGAGTAAAAACCATCCCACCATATATTTCTCGTAGGAGGGGCGTGTATGGCGCGGCATTTCCTCCAAGTTCTAATGGATCAATGAAAGTAATTTTTGTTTTCCCAGCGGGGAATGCTAACAGAGTTCTACCAATGATGTTATGCGTGATTCTGATCGCTTCTTTCGTTTCAATTTGATTGTTGCAACTGAAAGCAATGTTTGACTTGTTAAGGAAAGGGATGCATCGGGGAACATCAATAGAATGTTGAGTACCTTCAATATTGATTTTTATTGCTTCATTGCCTATTCGAACATTTGAGGCAACAGAATCTTTTCCTTTAATGATATTTTTGCTCTCCCAGCTGAAAGAATTGTTATCAAATGTTTCAGGAATTAGGTTAAGAGACCTGATATAATTGCTTAAGATATCTTTCATGTTTTGAATATCTTCATTGCTTCTGCTTCGTAATTTGAACATCGCGGATTGTTTTTTATCTTCATAGGCGTTTAATTTATTGTTTCTGTCTTCAATCTCTTTGCTTTCTTTATCATTGTATTCATCACTTAACAATTTTCTTAGATTTTCGATTTCATTCTCAAGGCTAAGGCTTTCGTTATCCAATGCTTTTTGAAGGTCTTCAGAAATTCCTTTTAACAATTTTATGTTTTCCCTACTAAATATTTTTATGTCATTACCCAAAAAAGAATTTGCTTTATTAATTTTTTCACTTATGCTATTTGAAAAATAAGATAGCATCAAATACCCAAAAGCACCTATAAAAACTCCATTCAGCCAAGCCCCTTGTATCAAAAGAAAAACTCCAACAAAAACTGATACCCACCGAAGAAAGATGATAGTTCCCCTGTGCGCAATCCATTTTTTAATCAACATCAAAACAACCTTACTTACATAGCTCCCATTATTCAGGATATTCTCTTTGTCTATAATTTGTTGCTTGTGTTGATGTTCAATAAGACTTAAAGCATTTGTTGAGTTGTTTTCGATGTTTGTTTTCTCATTTATTAAACCAGTTACAAACGAATTGAAATGAGATTCAACTGATAAAAAATCTTCACTCAGTTTGTTTAGAGCAACCGGTGCATTTTTTGTTGATTGGATAATCTCGAAAAGTGTCTTATTTTCCATTTCAGCCCGCTGTTTATTGCTTAATTAATGATTTGTCAAAGTAGAATTGAGTTTTTAACAGACAATTCCAATTGTTTAATAACATAAAATAAATCATGTCTAATTTCCAAACATAGAGAAATATTTTTTTGAAAAACTTTTTGCTCGTTAATCAAAAACAAGAATTGCTTATCAATCCGGTCATAAAATATCATTATTTACAAAGTGTTTCTATGCATGTGACAAGCCAAAACCTAATGCGGTATAAAAATAGTGATTTTGAGCTAAGAATACAATCCTTATGTTCCGTAAATTAACACGTAATAACTTGTTGTGCTCTCTTTCTGGCGTTGTAGCTTCAAGGCTAAGATTCAACTATTGATTGAAAATATTTATTCAAAAGCTGTTGGAGATTAGGAACGGAACAAGTCATATATTTATTCTCACTCATTGTTTTCTCTTCTTTTATAGTTGTGTCAGGTGATGAATTTATTTTTATTGATTTAAACAACTTTTAGGATCTTGAAAAAATTAAATAATTATAGATATACATTATTTTTTGAAAAGCACTGTTTTGCTTGATAGAAGTAACACTAATACAAGTCTCACAAGCAAGACAAGAAATACGAGTGAAAAAATAATTTCAAAAACGTATTTATTGCACGACCTAAAATTGTTACTGATTCTGTTCAGTCAGATAATCAATTATTTCTTTTTCGGTGTCATAACCATAGGCCACCAAAACGGCGCCTGTTTCCTTAAAAAAGCTCTGCCAAAACAACTTTACATTTTCTATTTGCTTGTTAGCATAGCGATCGCTTACGTTTGTCGATGTTGCGCCATAGACAACAACTTTTGCATTATTAAAGTTTGGAATTTTACTTTCTTTCTTGATCTCCTCCAGTTTTTTATTGATTTGTTCTTGAGTTAATATTCCAAATTCAGTAAAATTCATCGTTCTTTCTCTATTTTCATTTACCATGTCACTAAATAGTAAGATAACGTTTTCATATTCATAGTTATCATTACCCACAGCATCGTTAGAGAACTGTTCGAGATCGGAAGAGTAGCTTTTTCTATTATTTAGTAATGAAGCGCTTTGATTAAGAGCATCAATGATGTTTGTATACCCGGAACATGTCTTTCTTTCATCGCGTTTATTGTAAAGAATGTTTTTCAATGAATCACTAACCGTATCTTCGATAAAACGCTTCATTCTCGCTTTAGAAGAGTCTTCAGCAAAATTTAATCCGTCTCTCCGATTCGAGAAATCCATCTTTGCAAGATCAAGAGAAAAGACTCTCTCAGATTTTGTTAAACTGCATTCATCAACGAATTTAATGGAAATACAATCATATCTACCTAGATTCATTACCACATCACCGACAATAATATTTACATATTTCTCAAACGCAACGGTGCTTATTGATTCCGAGCCATCAATTTCAATATCATAATTGTGTCTGTGAACCGAACCGCATCCTACAAACATTACGAGCATTAATATTTTTAACATGGTTTTCATACTATCTCCTAATTAATTGACAGAGTAACCGATAGATTGATCAGTTATGTCTTTGTTCTGATCATACAATCTTAAATTTTGTATTGAATCATTATAAATGTTTTGTTTGTTGTATCTTTCAATCGCTTCTTGTCGAAAAGTTTCCTGTGTTGCACAGAAGTGTCCCATTAAATTTTCTTCAGGGATACTATGCTTGAGATTATAATTTTCTTTGTACGTTTTGAACTCTTGGAGTACTGCCCAGCGATTATTTAGAGTTTTTTTGAAATGATTTTCCATCTTTTCATTATTAGAATGTATTTTCATTTCAGATTTAGCTATTTCTTTTTCCAGAGAAGTTACTTTATTAGTGTTCTTATAAGCACTGATGAATCTACCCTTTTCATATGAATAATATCCACCAACAACAGGTAGTAACATCCCTGCGATCATCATCGCAGTACTAACTATTCCGTCTCCATTACCGCCTTCAATTTGAATCCCTCTAACTTTGCATACATAATAAATCAAATATTCATATGTGATTGCGAGAACAAAAAGAATGACCATTTTCAGAATATTTCGATTTTTTTGTTTCTCTGACTTATAATGTGGTTCAAGTAATATTTGTTCAATAAGGTTTTCAAAAAGCAAAATTGCACTCAAAGTGATTAACATGGAAAAAATCAGTGATGCTATTACCGCTGTCCATCCTTGAAACGTAAAAATCGCTCTAGCGGCAAAATAATTGAAAAATGTCTCTCCTGTCAGGCATATAAAAATAATAAGCGTATAAAGTCTAATTTTACTACGTATGGCAGGGTATTCATCAGCATTAATGACAGCGCAATTTAAGCGTTTAATAAGTTTTGATTTTAATACTTTTACGTTTTCAGAAAGCCTCTTATTCTCTTCTTTAAGCCTCTTGGAGAGACTCAAGGTACTTTCTAAAAGCCAATGAATAGCTTGGTTCGCAAAGGCTTTTATTCCGTTATGATTTTTGAACCATTGATTGTATATGATGTAAAAATATAAGTATCGCATTTTAGGCTCCTTTGTTATTAATTATTAAAAAGAATAATAGTTAGTTAGTGAATGTCTCATCTTATTATTTACTTTTAATTTAGCAAATGGAGTGCCATTAGGAAAAAGAGATGGAGTGTTATGCTGGATATTGGAAAGTTGAAAAAACAGAAGTAATTGAAGAAAATTGTACTTTGATGACGATGGGCATGGTTGTCAAAAATTAAATGTAAGCATACATTTAATTGATGTTAGGTTACTTCTTTGCTGCTTTTGCATTTTTAATAAATTTACATTTTCTAGCATTTTCCCATCGATCAGGATATTTAGATAAAAGTTTTTCAATACATGGTTTATGTGGTCCTAATTCAGAGGTAATAAAATGTTCACGCGTTATTCCACTTTGTCCTTTAATAGTCGATGTGAATTTAGGTGCGACTTCCTCTTCTTTTACTTTTGATATATTTGGAAAATGCTCAATCAAAATACCTTCTATTTTATCAAGAAATATTTCAGCTTCTGAGCAATCATTTGTTTCGTTTGGGACTTCAACAAATGGGATTTCAGTTATGTTGTCATTTTCCACTTTAGCTATACTATATTTTGCAATTAGGTGATGTAATGAACTAGCTGCTATACCTAAAGATTTTGCGGTTTCGCTAAAATCCCAATTATTTGTGTTTAGCTGCCTAAGGAGAAATTCCTTCTCAAATTTCTCTTTAACCTCAAGGAAGTTACTTGATGAACCTAGAATATCAGAAGCATGATGGATAGCGGACGGCGCATAAATACCTACTTCGATATTTGTAATTTCTTGTTCTGGGGACATAATAACAATACGTTCAATAACATTTCTAAGTTCGCGCACATTTCCTTTCCATTCGTAATTCTTAAATACTTGCATAGCAGATTCAGAATACGACTTTTGCTGAAATTTATTCTTTTCACAAATAGTTTTAGAAAAATGTTCAACAAGAAGAGGAATGTCTTCTTTTCTCTCTCTAAGAGGCGGTATGTTAATCTGAATAACATTTATACGGTGAAATAAATCTTCACGAAAGTTACCTTTTATAATTTCTTCTTGTAAATTTTTATTTGTTGCACAGATAAGTCTTATATTAACATCAATCTTTTTTGTACTCCCAACCCGTTCAATTTGCCCTTCTTCAATTGCACGTAAAACTTTTGCTTGAGCTGGAAGACTCATATCACCGATCTCATCTAAAAATAGGGTACCGTCGTTAGCAAGTTCAAACTTTCCGATTCTTTGAGCAGATGCACCGGTGAATGACCCTTTTTCATGACCAAATAATTCAGATTCAATTAATTCTGAAGGAATTGAGGGACAGTTAACAACTATAAGCTGTTTGTTTTTTCTATTGCTTCCTATATGAAGGGCTTTTGCAATTAATTCCTTACCGGTACCATTTTCACCGGTAATTAAGACTCTTGCATCTGTAATTGCAACTTTTGAAATTATTGAGAGTATATTTGATAATGCCTTACTTTTGCCAATTATTTTATCAAAACCTTCAAGGTGATTAATCTTAGTTCGTAACTCCTCAACCTCTTTTTGATATTTCAGTAAGTCTATTTTATCACGGAATATATTAGCTAAAGTTTTGGGGGACATTCCCGTTTTATCAAAAACACTGTCTTTATTTTTATGAAATAATTCTTTTAATTTATTTGCTTGATCTCCTATATCGTCTGTTGTTTGGTTTTCAAACTGTGAATACCCAATCACTATTGTTTCAGAGTATTTTGATTTGATACTTTTATATAATGCTTGAATATCCTCCCAAATAGTTTCAGAGGAACCTATCTTGAAATCAATCGTGCAAATAATGGGGGGAGCTTTAATTGTGTTAATAAAATAAGATGTAGTAGTTAAATTTTCACATATTATGATTTCGGAAAAATATTTACACTTAATCCCAGCAGAAGCTATTTCTAGAAAATGTTCATCTTCATCTTCAATAATTAGCAAATAATTTGTGAAATTATGTTCATTAAGATCTTCTTCAAGGATATAATCCACATCAGCAGCATCTAAATATTTGGTCGAATTTTCGCTGATATTTCTTTTTATATCATTCAAACTGCTCTTATCAGTTACAATATGGATTTTCATAATGGTACTCCTCTCAACAAAAATTCAAAAAAACATGCTTTAGGATTTTCGATGTTATCTATTATAAAGTGTCGGTTTCCAATTTTTACTGCATCCATCTTTTCGAGTCTTTCTTCGCAAATCCTCAAACCCAAGCCAGTAGAATTATCAATATTTCTAGAAAATATATCAATGCCAGCTGATTTTATATAGTTTGTCCTTATCGAAGTATCTGAGTTTTGAATAATAAACTTAACATTTGGAAATTCATTCACAATGGTTAAGGATATATTTCTAATTAATAAAGGTTCACGACGGTATTCTTTTAATGCGTTATTTATAAGTTCTGAAAAAATTACATGTAAGCATTCTTTTGAGGAGTATACCACAGAATTCAGATCAGTGCATGTAAATGAGAAACTAATTTTATGTTGCGAATAGGCTATTGTAACTTCATCCCATATTTTCCTTATTTCAGAGATCGATAATGATTCATTATGAATTTTAGTAGAATTAAATGCCTGTATCAAACCAGTGAAGCGGTTAACAAGATTATTACAAATGTCAACTAATTGGAATCTTTTTTCTTCAAGGAGAGGTTGAGACAAGTATGACAATAATACATAGTTAATAAAATTTTTGAAATAATGAATTAGACCTTTTCTTTGAACATCTTGAAATTGTTTGTTTTGCAAATAAATCAAACGGTAAATTTGTTCTGTTTCAATTAGTTGTTTAATATTATTATGCATAGTTAAAGCATAACTTTGTTTAGCAGTAGACGATGTTTTTGTTTTGTATAATTGAATAAAATTCGAATTAAAAAATAATAGAGAATAAAAAGCATCGTTTACTTCTATTCTCAAAAATGTGATAGAAGTGATCTTGTATTGCTTAGGAATAACGGGGTTGCTCTCTTTTATAAATTCAAAGAGTTTGCTATTGAATAGATTTATACATGTGTAAGCTTCCGCTTCATTTTTTTTATCCTCAGTTATATAATCATCATAAATATCATACCAACTAAATGATTGTTTTAATAAATTGTGCCCTTTGATACTGGGCAAAATATTAAGTAATTCAGAGCCTTTCTTAGTTAATTTTGTGGTTTGCATTTTGCTTATGCGTTCCTTTTCATCACGACTTCTGATGAAAAGATTATCTTCTTCGTCTATTAAAGCAACAATAGGCGCACTCGTGTAGAGATGACTAAGATTGAAAACACGAAAAATAGTTTCTTCTTTGTATGATTCTTCGTTTATCTTTTGTAAGGAAAGTCTTGCCGTTGTATAGCGAGATTGATAAAGAATACCAGTAATTTTTGAAGCATCAACTTTCTTCTTTAATTTTTCAGCTTCATTCGCGATGTTATTATTTTGATTTTCGTTACTCGGTTGTGATAAATAGCAAATACCCAGAAATTCACCATGATAGTTTAAAGGTACAGCGGTTGCATTAAGATAGTATTCTTGTCGCTGATTTGATGGAGAGTTAATGAATCTATCTATCAGAACTTTTAATACATTTATTTTATCCGCTACACCAAAAGGCCACCTAAAACAAATTTCCAAAACTTGGTTTAATTCCGCTTTATGAATTAATCTCTGTGGTTGTTTTGACCAAGGGATATTTTCTCCACAAACCATATAACCAGTTCTTTTATCAAAGATGTCATTTTCTTTTAAAAGCATAGGATTACAATGACACAGATACATTCCTTCTGCGTATGTGCGTTTATCTGCAGGACTTCCAAAAGCAATTTGGTAGGTTATAGTTAGAAGATAACTACCAAAATAGAATGTTTGAATTAATAATTTATTATATTCTGATGTTTTTAACTTAGATTGGATGTCAATTCTTGAATTTATAAAATTATCATTATACCAAGCTTCCCAACTCGAAATAAACACATCGTATTCATCATAAGTAATCGAATATGTTGAATCATTTTCTTTACTAATCGCACGACTTTCTTCAAACAATTCTTGGACCCAATCATTTGCTTTGTGTAAACTTAAATATACTCCCAAATATTCCATTAATTCATAGTTCCATAAATTTAATTTTTCAGTAGGGAATTTTAAAGAGTCGATCTCATTGGGTAAAAGTAGGCAATTTTTAAAAGTTGGTGCATAAGAAAAGCTATCATCATATGAGTGGTATTGAAGAATACCAATAGTAAGATATTCTTTATCATTATCCTTTACAAACTCTTGAAGGATTGATTTGGCTAAACTACGGAATACAAAGCCATATAATCTTTCAAATCTGTTATCTTTCATTAATAGCTCTATTTAATGGCAACAAGAATCGTCTCTTTCGAGTCAATGGTATGTTGATCGTTATCTGGATCAAATAAAGTAACAGACGAAAAGCCATTATTTTTGAATAAAGGGATAAATTCTGTGTCGTTATCATAAATTCTCAAACTGTAATTTTTTATTACTGTTTTGCTATTTATCAATTTCCATTCTCCCAAAAGTCTTTTGCTTTTTTCATCATAACTTTCTCTTTGTTCCAAAATCCTAGATTTGCAATTCCTAGAAAGATTTTGATCGGTTTTAAAGTATGATTTATTAATGACTCGATCATAATTAAGATCTAAATGCACAAGTAGTTTACCACCTTGTTTTAATAATCTGTAAAATTCTTTAACAACTTTTTCGTTATTTTCATCGTCAAAAAAGCCAAAAGAAAGATACATATTTATTATACTATCAAATGAAGCATTCTTGAATTCTAGATTTCTCATATCCATTTTAGAAAAAGATAAATTACTAACAACATTAGCAAGTTTCATATTTTCATTAGCTCTTGATAACATATAATCATTTAAATCAATACCGACAACATCAAAACCTTTTTTTGCTAATTCAACAGAGTGTCTTCCTCCGCCACATGGACAATCGAGAATTTTTGCTTTTGGTGTTAATGATAGATATTTCAATATTATTTCAATCTCCCTATCAGTCCTTTGCTCTCTATTCATTCCTTTAGATACATCAAAACCTTCATCGCTATCGTCTGCAAGGTCATAAAACCATCCAAAAAAATCTATCCACCATTCACCGAATTTCATTAGACTGCCTCATTCATTAATTGAATATCAATTTTAGTCACTTGACCTTCTTGAATTTGATAATGCTGTGCTGGGAAATTACTAAATCTCATATCATGAGTCACAATTATTATTAATTTACCTTTTTTCTCTAAATACTTAATAAAATTAATAAATATTTCAAAATTAAACTTATCCATACCGGAAGTTGGTTCATCGGCAAGAACAATATCTGCATCAGAGACACTTGATATAAGTAAATTTAATTTTTGAGCTTGACCACCAGAAAGTTTAGATACACTTTGAACCCAAAAAGAGTCTATAATTTCTAAACCATTATTATAATTCTTGATTAAGGTTTTATCAATATATTGGATTGATTTTTTAGGCGAGGATAATCTGAATATATTAAAAAATTTTATTCTTGTTGATGCAATAATATTTTCAAATACAGTAGAATTTGTACTCAAGGAGTTGAATGGATTTTGAGTGATGTAAAAAATATTTCTTTTATGTTTTTTATTTGCAGAGATATCTTTGCCGTCATTATATATTGAACCACTGCTTGCTTTCAATACACCAACGAGTAATTTCAATAATGAGGTTTTTCCGGTTCCGTTATCACCCCAAATTATGCTTATGCCATCTACAAAACTACAATTAAGATTAGAAAAAACTTTTCTCTCTTCATAACCATTATCGTAACTGAAAAACAAATCCTTAATCAGTAAACCTCTCTGTTCAATTCTTTTCTTTGCATTACTGCTTAGTATCGATTTAATATTTGGTTTAGCAATTGTTATTAATAGAACTAAACCAAATATCAATTTCCAATATGCCGGGTTGGCTGTATAATAAATAATCAACAAGACAATTATTTGGAAAAAGATTGAACCAACTATTGATTTGAATACTGGAGATTCAATCAATGAGAATAATATATATCGCCGATAAGAAAAATTTTTTTCTTGGTTGTTAAACATTTTGATAAAAACATCAATGATTCTATCAATGAAAAGATATGAACTTAGAGAAGTAATTAAAAATTCAAAACCGCCGCCAGATCTTGATAGGCCTAAATTACTAGTGTAAAAAATAACTCCAAATGAAAGTATGAAACCAGCAATGCTATAAATTCCCAAAATCAAAAACCGGGGATTTGATAGTATGTTTATATTTAGATTATCAGAAACGATTCGAATTTTTGTGCCAAGATTTGAGCGGAAAAAAAGCTCAACAATTATAGCTAGTATTGACATTGTCAGAATCAAACAACCAGGAGAATTTAAGACGGCTAAGTGAGAGTAATCAAGTGGTAACGATTCACCAATTAATATTACGGAAATAGAATGTAAGGTAAGTGTTAGAATAATCCCGGCTAATATATTATTAATTTTCAATTCATATATTAAAAAGGAAACCAACCAGTACAAAAGGATTGCTATAAATGTTGTACCAATGAAAGAAAATATGAAGGAGTGGTAAGTGTTCCAGAGATATGAAAAACAAATTGCGCTTATTATGGCAATACCATCAATACTTATATCAATAAATTTTAGATACTTGAAAAGAAGCCCCACTGTTAGTACAAATGGAAACCATCTAATGCCATCTAAAAATCCGATCTGTAATATTTCATTCAAATCAAGGAGCATATCAGTATTTTACTATTAAGTCACTTAGCTGAGGTGGTATTGCTAATTTTAATTTTTTGAGAGAATTGATGTTTACATAAATTCTTGCTCTTTCTAATTGGACTATCGGCAAATCTTCTGCTTTAATATTACCTTTATTGATTCTAAGAAGGGTTTGACCAATTAATTCGCCAATAATACCATAGTTTACAGATATTCCGATACATACCCCATCTTTTTTGACAGTCCCATCGTCCAAAGAAAATACAGGTATATTTTTTTCAAAACATTTTTTTACTATTGAAGTAGCTTTTGTGACTGCATATTTATCAAGCGGAATAATTATAGCGCTAACGCCTTTTAGTAATAAATTATCTGTAACTTTTTCAACATCATCCGCGTTATTTATTATTCCATCAATTGTATTTACTCCAAAATCATTTAATTTAGTTTTGATTCTAGTTGCGGTTTCTTTAGAATTTATTTCAGAAGTATTATATAATATTCCTACCTTCTTGGCTTTAGGTAAAAACTCGGTTACTGATTTAGCAAACAAATCATAAATATCCTCTTTTGGGCTATCTGAAATTATTGCAACAGGGAGCTTTCTCTTGGGCGATACTCCAATATCCACCAGCGCCCCTACTTTATCAGGTGAAGAAATTGCACTTGCAATGATAACGGGGAGATTACTTTTAAATTTTGGACCAAAAGCAGTGTTGGTAATTTGTGTCCCTATTGTAACTAAATAATTAGGTTTGGTTAATAGTCCACTTTGAATAACAGTTTGGAATTTGTCCGGATCTCCCTCTGCACTAAAATATCTGGTTTCAAAACTATCTTTACATACGCTTTCATAGCCGATTTTTAGTTGATCAAAAGCTTCTATAGTAACTGGAAAGATCATTGAAACTTTTTTAGGCGAATGAAGATTATCCTTTTGTTTATTCTCACGAGAACATGATGATAATAGACAAAAAAAGAGAACCAAGATTATATAGTTATAATTGATTTTCATATTAGTTCCTTAACTTTATTGAGACTTAAATCAATTTCAATGCCAAAACCATGAGGCACTCATAATTTTATAATCTTTATTTTCCTTTCATTATGTTTCAAAAATAAATCTAAAATGAAACCCAAATATTACTTTTGAAAGATGTAAGGTTACAAACTCATATTTGTAAGGTTACATTACTTTTGGCATCAAATTAAATTTATGGCATCTCTCAAGTTTTGTTGCTGTAGATGAGCATAGATTTGAGTAGTTGATAACTCTTCGTGCCCTAAAAGTTCTTTTACTACATAAAGTGAGACTCCTTTTTGAACCAGTTGCGAAGCAAAGGAATGGCGCAAAGTGTGGAAGTGAATTTTATCGTCTAAACCGGCAGCGCGAACGGACTTCTTGAATTGTTTGCTAATAAAATCTTCATTTAGTTTAATTCCGCTTGTCCGGGTAAAGACAAAATTGTTATTTTCTAAATCAATAACTTTGGGCAATTGATTTGATAACTGACTTCTGAGGAGTGGACTAATAGGAATAATTCTTTCTTTTTTACTTTTAGTCGTGAAAGTAGCTGAACATTGAACGGTGATAATATTCTGTTTAAAGTCTATCCAATTCCATTTCATGTTTAGTAACTCTCCCAAGCGCATCCCGGTATAATAAGCAGTTGTGAATAAAACTTTAAGATATTCTTTGTGTGTATGTTCAAGAATGATTCTCAATTCAATATCAGAAATGAAGACAGGAAAGGGTTTTGCAATTTTCGGCGTTTTGATTTTCTTGAGAGGATTATCGGAAAGGTAATTCCAAAGAACTGCTTTACTGAATGCCGCTTTAAGTGTTCGGTAATAAAGACCGGCTCCTCGTTGTGTACGTGCAAAAGTTGAAGTAACAAATTTATCGAGCGTAAGAATATTTAAACGGTTTAAGGAAATATCTCCGGCAAAAGATATTAATTGTTTAAAAGACAGTTCGACTGATCGCAAGTAACTTTTTGATTTTGTTTGTTTAATATATTCTTTGTACTCATCCCGGAATTTTGAAAGAGAAATGAAATGGATTTGCTCTTTTGGTTCAACACTTTCTCGTGAAAAGTTTGCCATGAATTTATAAGCTTCTTTTTGATTGGCTGTTTTCGTTGAAACGGTTGTGCGTTTACCGTTGAGATCATAAGTCAATTGATAGAACGGCGATTTTTTTGTTTTAGAAATAAACATAAGATTTAACTCCTTATGTTTGGTAGGGACTGAGTAGGGAGTTACTGAAAAAAGGGCGATTACGAGCTAATTACCATGAGAATCCCGATTATTTGTAATCAGCAGGTTGCGGGTTCGAGTCCCATTTCCAGCTCAAAAAGGCTTGATTTTTACGCAAAATCAAGCCTTTTTCATTTTAAAGAATTACGATTTTTCGTAAAACTCACCCAGTTTGACTAGTTTTAACCCGCATAGAATCCGAATTCGAGTGCTTTGTCGTATCTATATTCAATAACGGTTTTTAGTTTAGCGGTGAGATCAATGGGACTTTCGGAAAATCCAGGACGGCATTCTGCAATTGATTCGCAACCGTCCAATCCGAATGATGAATTTGATTTGAAATAATTATGAGCGGGAACATAGCGACCATCTCTTCGGCAGAGCAGTTCGAGATCGCAGCCGATGGTGAAAGACATAGTAACTCCTTGTTTGTTGTTAGTATATCTTTCTTATGCCAATAAATTTAGAAATGCCTAAAATAAAAAAATGCCCGGTGGAGGGCTAC
>Ga0172379_10007590_pt1 | contig 14018 bp, 8 predicted proteins | sample GrowelOW334metaG_FD_119756 | JGI IMG/M metagenome (GOLD analysis project Ga0172379, IMG submission 119756) | Groundwater microbial communities from an aquifer near a municipal landfill in Southern Ontario, Canada - Groundwater well OW334 metaG | ecosystem: Environmental > Aquatic > Deep... | reverse complement strand
TTGCTTCGGCATATCCCGGTTTCAGAACATCGTAGATGAGCCTAATGCGGTCTTTGTATGGAATGAATGCGGACTTCATGGCATTGATCGTGATCTTTTCCAGCTCTGCCAGATCAAGGCCGAATGTTTTGTGCGCAAGATGATATTCGTCCGTCAGTGTAATGCCGCTCATCAGCCGATCATCGGTATTGAGCGTGAGGCGAAATTTATATTTATGGTAAATCGGGAAAGGATGTTCTTCAATGGATCGGACGGCACCTGTATGGAGGTTACTCGTCAGGCAGATCTCGATCGGAATACGTTTATCCAGTACATATTGGGCGAGTGTTCCCATAGAAAGAACTTCGCCATCTTTCACTTTCATATCTTCGATCAACCGTGTGCCATGGCCGATGCGATGCGCGCCGCACCATTGAATGGCCTGCCAAATGGATTCCTTGCCGAACGCTTCGCCGGCATGGATCGTTATATTAAAGTTCTCACGCTGGATATAATGGAATGCATCCACATGTTTTTTTGGCGGATAGCCCCCTTCTTCACCGGCAAGATCGAAACCGATCACCCCCTGATTCCGAAATTCAGTCGCCAGTTCTGCTACTTCCAATGAAACAGATGGTTCCATATGGCGCATGGCGCAGATGATCACTCCATAGTGCACTCCGAAATCCTTTTTGCCGCGAGAAAGTCCGGATAACACTGCTTTTATCACCCGCGATACAGATAGGCCTTTCCCTGTATGGAAGATTGGTGCAAAGCGTGTTTCAAAATAGACCACTCCGTCCTTCTTCATATCTTCAACTGTTTCGTATGCCACCCGTTCCAGTGCTTCTTCAGTCTGCATCACTCCGCACGTGTGCTCAAATCCTTCCAGGAACAACGGCAGGCTGCCGCGCTGTGCGCCACGCTGAAACCACTGGTCTAGTTCTCCAGGATCCTTCGTTGGGAGCTTCGCATAATGCTGTTCTTTGGCGAGTTCGATCACTGTTTGGGGACGGACACCGCCGTCGAGGTGATCATGGAGAAGGACTTTGGGAATGGTGCGGATGAAGTCTTTGGTGAGTTTCATAAGGTGTTTCTCTCAAAAATTTCTTTTTAATATAGACAAAATATTTGAAGAAATCTAAAATAGTATCAATGCAGATGTGACACCTGTGGCAGGGGAAAGCTGTACACTTTCGCGGATGTGTGCGATAAGTTTTTCCAGTGGATCCATTGAGGAATCGTACTCCGCTTATTTTCTTTTTACCTGTTCTACTTTGATGATATTCGTCGGACACATTCGGGCGGCAATGGTATTCGCTCGATACTCATCATCTCCGACAATTGCCGAAACGACACCTTTCTTTTCTGTCCCCTGCAGCAGAATGCTTTTGCCGTCTTTCTTTGAAATACGCCAGCGATTTGGTGCTACTTCAACGCACGCATTGCAGCCGATACACTTCGAACGAAAATGAGTTATGCGAATCATGCTTTTTCCCGTATCATTTCCGCGTAAGCAGGCATCCACCTATCCGGACATTCACTGTTACATTCTCTGATGTGGACAGCATTATTTGTTATCGACGAGTTTGTACAGAGAATCGGATGGGCGCATCATTTCCAAGAGGGGGAATGTCACTTCATCTCCCTTCATAGCCCGCTGTACCGGTGTATCATTCACTTGCAGTTCTTTAATCGTTGCGTGGATATACCCTGTGGTTGGTCCGGTGATAATTATTTCATCTCCAACTTCAAGAGACTGTGCCTCCATTTTGAAATGGGCGATGTGCGGTTTGACAAAATAGTTCACTCCTTTTGCGACATATACTTTTCGTTTCGTCGCCTGTGAGTCAACAGTATCCGACCATTCTCCCATCGTTCGGCCGAGGTAGTAACCGTCCCAGAATCCGCGGTTGTAGACAGTTGCGAGTTTCTCTTTCCACTTCGTTATTTTTTCCTGCGTATATGTTCCTTCTGCGATAGAATCAACGGCTTCTCTGTAACATTGTGTGGTTGTATACACATAATCGGCAGAACGTCCGCGTCCTTCTATCTTCAGGACAGTAACGCCCGCATCAATAATTTTATCGAGAAAATCGATTGTGCAGAGATCTTTTGCGGACATGATATATTCATTATCGATTTCCAATTCATAGCCAGTGTCTTTATCCGTGACAATGTAATCTCGCCTGCAATTTTGTATGCACGCGCCCCTGTTTGCAGATGAAAAATGCGTGTGCAAACTTAAATAGCATTTTCCCGAAACAGCCATGCAGAGTGCGCCGTGGGAGAAGACTTCGATTTGAATCGGCTTGCCGGAAGGGCCGCAGATGTTCTGCCGTTTGATCTCACGGGTAATATCCGCGACTTGGGAGAGGGAGAGTTCGCGTGCAGTTACCATGACGTCGGCAAATGTTGAAAAGAATTCCACCGTTTCTATGTTTGTGACGTTCGCCTGCGTGGAAATGTGCACTTCCATGTTCTTCTTTTTCGCGTACATCAACACTGCATGATCTGCTGCGATAATGGCAGTAATGCCGCTCTCTTTTGCCGCATCCACAATGCTGCGCATCAGCTGCAAATCGTGATCATACATGATTGTGTTGAGTGTAATATACGATTTTACATTGTGTTCCCGGCACATCTCGGCAATCGTTACTAAATCTTCCGTTGTAAAATTGTTGGAAGACTTTGCGCGCATATTCAACTGTTCGATGCCGAAATAGACAGAGTTCGCCCCCGCTTTCATAGCGGATGACAACGCTTCCCACGATCCTGCGGGAGCCATGATTTCAATATTGGTATTCATGCTTTAAAGGTACAAAAATTATTTTGTCCAACAAAAAACCTCACAAGCTTTGTCCTTGCGAGGTTTAGAAAAGCCTTCCTAAAAAATGCTTACGCTAATTTGCCGACTGCCTTTTCAACGTTGTCCAAAATACTGCTGTCCTTCACAAGTTCAAGAGATTTCTGGATATCATCATGCAGGATTCTATCGTGATCTAAGAACGGGATCACTTTTCGAATGGTTTGATAAGCTGCGTTTGTTCCTTTGCCGCATTTGAGTGGTTTGTGAAAATCAACTCCCTGTGCAGCGGTCATCATCTCGATTGCGATCACTGTCTGTGCATTTCTCAGAATGCGCCAGCACTTTTGCGCGGCAATAGAGCCCATGGAATTATGATCTTCCTGATTTGCAGAGGTCGGGATTGAATCGACGCTTGCAGGATGTGCGAGAACTTTGTTTTCCGATACAAGCGATGCGGCTGTGTATTGTGCAATCATCAGCCCGGAATTCAAACCGCCGTTTTGCGTGAGAAAACGGGGAAGTCTGCTTAATGCACCGTTGACCATCCGTTCCGTCCGCCGCTCGGAAATATTCGCCAATTCTGAAAGTGCGATTGCCGCAAAATCCATTGCCAGTGCCATCGGCTGTCCGTGAAAATTACCACCCTCCAGATGTTGTTTCTCCTTCGGGAAGATGAGCGGATTATCGTTTGCGGAATTGATCTCGATCTCCACGTTGGAAGCGACATATTCCAGTGCGTCTCGTGAAGCACCATGCACCTGTGGTGCACATCGAAGTGAATATGCATCCTGTACGCGATCGTCATTATGGCGATGTGATTCGCGGATTTCACTCTTTCGCAATAACATCCGGAGATTAGCGGCGGATGCTAGTTGTCCCTTATACGGACGGAGTTTATGGATACGCTCATCGAACGCAGTATCGGTCCCTTTTAATGCTTCAACGCTCAACGCGCAGGAAATATCGGACTGTTTCATCAATTGCAATGCTTCATGAGTAATCAGGGATGCAAATGCCGTCATCATCTGCGTGCCGTTGATTAATGCAAGACCTTCTTTTGCGGATAAGCGGATCGGCTGTAAACTGTTTTTCGAGAGGAGTGATTTTGCGCTTTCAATTCTATTGGAGCGGCTGTCGAAAATCTTTCCGTGTCCCATCATCGTCAGAACCAGATGGGCTAATTGTACGAGATCGCCGCTGGATCCGACCGATCCCTGCGACGGCACGACGGGAATCAGTCCGGCATTAAAGAATTTTACTATGAAAGCAACCGTTTCTGGACGAATACCGGAAAATCCTTTTGCCAGTGCGTTGATACGAAGGATCATCATTGCGCGGACAACTTCATATGGAAGAGGATTGCCGGCGCCGGCGGCATGGCTGAATATGAGATTTCTCTGCAGCAGTTCGATCTTATCGAACGGGATGCGGACATTCGCAAATTCCCCGAAGCCGGTGGTCACACCGTAAATCACTTCGTCGTTCGCAAGCCATTGTTCCACCAACGCACGGGAACGCGCCATCGCTTTCATAGCTGATGGCGCAAGAGAGATCTTCTGTTTGAAGTCGACAGCAGTTTCTGCCAGAGCGGCGATAGTAAGGGAATTGCCGGTGAGTTGTAATGTCATACAGTTTTTTTGGTAGAGTGAATAGTAATGCGCATTGATGTTTTCAAAAGCGCTGTTCTCTAAACTACATCCACGGCTGTTACCGTGAGTAGGTTCTGACGAACTCTTCCAGACCGTCGACGATCTTTCCTGCAATCAGTTTTCGGAAATTCTCGTCGATCAATTTCATTTCATCTTCCGGATTCGAGAGGAATGCCGTCTCCACAAGTACATTGGGATATTGTGTCGCACCGCTCAGGGAGAAGTTGAAGTTTCCCGTTACACCCCATTCTGAAAGTCCAAGCGAGAGCATATTCCTGTACATAATATCCGACAGCGGTTTGAATCCGGGGTAGCGGTAATATGCACTCGTTCCCTTCACTGCTTCCGGATCGGCATTTTCACCAATGGAATTTGCGTGGACACTGACGAAGAGTTGTACACCCGCGTTAAGCATTTTGTCGATCCTGTCGTTATTGCCGACATTCCAATCAGTTTCCCTCGTCATTACTGTTTTAATTCCTTTCGCCTGCAACTGTGCTTTCAGCTCTCTTGCGAGCGCAAGGGTGATGTCCTTCTCGATAGCGCCTGTTGCGCCTTTCGCGCCTTCGTTTCCGATTCCGTGCCCGGCGTCGATGCCGATGGTCAGTCTAGCCAGCGGTTTTAAAGTGTCAGCAATGACAGGGGGACGGCGTACCCTAACGCGTAGAGTTGTGCCTTCATAAGAGATATCGTAACCCCAATGTTGCTTGTGCTTGAGCAGGATCGTCAGTTGAAAATGTTCTGCTCCGACCTGTGTGGACTGTACTTGCTGAATTCCTGTGGCGGAAAGATGATGCGTGATCCAATTCGTATTGGAAGCGGCTCCGAAAATGTTCACGATAATCGATACCGGTTCGGTGGTTTGTTCGCTGATAAATGGGACTTTTTGCCCCATCGAAATTCGTACGACATCCTCGGAATCATTCCCGCTGATGGTGATGGAACCGGTGAGTGTGAACGGGAGAGGAGTATTTACCGGAAGGAGCTGTGCATTTTCCTGCGGCACCCAGCCTTCCATCCCATCAGAAAGTTTCACCCGGTACTGTGTGCCGGATTTCCCGGTGACAACCACCCGAACTCCTTCAACAAGAAATCCCAGCTTTGCGCCTCCGAGACGGTCTGTTCCAAGTCCTGCATTCAAGTACGGACGCTTGCCGATAATTTCGGCGGTGCGGGGGAGGGAATCCTGTATGATGGAAACCCTTCCTTTCGCGATTGCTTTTTCACTGCTGAAAAAATTCTTTCGTATTCGGACTTGAATCGCAGCATCGGCACACTGGTCTGTCGGCTGAATCTTGTACTGGCCGATATAATTTCCCGCACCGTTCCCATTCTTTCCTGTCAATTCGCGCATCGGGATCCCCGATTCTATCCCTTCAATATCGAATTCCGGCTGTTGACCAGGCGTTCCCTTCATCCGAACTTCCAAAACGTCGCCGTTGGTAAGCCAGAGATCTTCGGAGGGAGAAGAGATGTTGTCTATGTAGATCTCTCCTTCGGGATAGACTTTGGCGATCGGTTTCAGGAACACGATATCTTTCCACAACGAGTCACCGTTAGCATTCTTTACGGCAATATGCAAGGTTGTTGTGTCTGCTGTAAGGTAGTGCAAACCGACGAATGCGCCGCTCGGATAGACTTTCACTTCTTTATAATTGATGAACGCCTTCATCGTCGGTCCGGTGGATGCTGCGATACGGTGGCGAGAGAGTCCGTAATTCACGGTATCTTTTTCCGGGATGATGACACGAAGGAAGAGCGAATCATTCACCTGGGAGAAGAGCGGAAGAACTGCGATACAAAATAACAGAAACGATTTTACCATACTACCCCATGAGTGCAACACGAATTGAATAAATAAATGTAGAAAGAGATGGGGCGAGATTCAAGGAAGGAAGCGGACAAACTTAGGGAGTATCATACGCACACCCGAAGCCGGAACGGCTTCAGGTGTGCGCGGGTGTTTAGTAGATCACTTTGTTGAGGGGATATTCGATGATTCCTTCGGCGCCGGCGCGTTTCAACTGGGGGATAATTGCGCGGACCACCTTTTCTTCGAGGATCGTTTCAATGGCAACCCATTCGGAGTCCGACAGTTGAGAGATCGTCGGTTTTCGCAGGGCAGGGATAAGAGTTAGGATCTTTTCCAGATCTGCCTTCTTCAGATTCATCTTCAGTCCGACACGGGATCCGGCATTGATTGCTCCCTGCAGCAGCATCGCCATGTTTTCGATCTTCTCCCGTTTCCAAGGATCGGTCCAGCTTGCTTTATTTGCGATCAGTTTCGTGTTGGATTCAAGTACGACATCCACGATGCGCAGCTTATTTGCACGAAGGGAACTGCCGGTCTCGGTCACTTCCACGATCGCGTCGACAAGGTCAGGTGTTTTCACTTCGGTGGCACCCCAAGAAAATTCCACGGCAGCACTTACGCCGTGCTTTTTCAAGTATGCTTTGGTGATACCAACGACCTCAGTTGCAATCCGTTTTCCTTCCAGGTCCTTCACCGATTTCACCGGAGAGTTCTCGTGGACAGCCAGCACCCATTTCACTTTCCGCATGGATTGTTTTGAATAGACAAGATCGCAGACACTAATGACATCCACGCCATTCTCGATGATCCAGTCATATCCGGTCAGACCGGCATCAAAGACACCGTCCTCCACATACCGAGGGATCTCCTGTGCGCGGATCAGCATTCCTTCCAGTTCCTCATCATCAACGGAGGGAAAATAGGAACGGGAAGAGACGGAGAAATTAAATCCCGCTTTCGACAGCAGCTGAAGAGTGGATTCTTGAAGGCTTCCTTTCGGGAGGCCGAATTTAAGTTTGCTCATACTGGTCATACTATGACCGTCCTTAGGTTCACCTCCGGCAATGACCGGTATCTGCGGTCAACGGGTGTGCGAATGGACGATCGATTCAATGAATGGTCAACTGATAGAGATTGACCGTTGGATAGACAATGATATACAAGCCCCACATCACGATACCGACAGAGAGCGGAATAGAGAGATTGTCGTCGATTCTCCATGATCCTGCTTCCACAACGGTGCCGACAAGTGCGGCCACTGCGCCGATCAGATATTCTCCTGCAGCATATTCTGCCTTCGGAGTAAAATAAATGACGATCAACGCAAAGACGAAGAACGCCAAGCTTCCTTCGACACTCTTCTGCAGAAATTTTCTTCTGCCGAACCTGCGTCCGATCAACGCGGCGACGGAGTCGGAGATGATGAGAATTGGGAATGCCGTCAACACGATCAGTTTCGGGAACACGATCACGCAGATGGTTGCAGCGATCAGCACATTGGTTGCACCGTTCAGCCGTTTTCTGGCCGGGTCCGTCTCATGTTTCCGCAGCATGAAGCGGAAGATCTTATAAAAAAGATCCGCTGTCGGCTGATGGTAGTACCGAAGGAGGTCGACGATCAAAAAGCCGAACGTGATCGGCACCAGCAGCTGCAGTGCAAGATCACGTTCGATAAAATAATAAATGATCGGGATACTCAGAGAACAGAAATGGATCGCTTTCCGTGCAATCTCCGCCTTATAATCAATATTCGCAGCGTTGATCATACATTACGACTTGCGGGCGCGCGGCCGCGGTTTCGATTTCGGTTCACTTTTTCCGTTTTCTTCCTGTGCTGTGGCAACAACTGCCTTCTCCAGCACCGGTGCGGGAACAGAGACTTCCGGCACTGCCGGAGCATTGCCGTTGCCATTCTTCACCAGTGCGGGTAACTGTTCACCGCGAAGCACTTTATCAATCTCTTCGCTGTCCAGGATTTCCCGTTCCAACAGCACATTGGAGAGCGCATGCAGTTTGTCGATGTTCGAGGAAAGGATCTCGATCGCACGTTTTTCCGCGGTGGAGATGATCTTCTTCACTTCCTCATCAATCATCTTGCCGGTATCTTCACTATAATCGCGATGCTTCGTGATCTCGCGTCCCAGGAACAGTTCTTCCTCTTTTGCTCCGTACGTGAGCGGTCCCATCTTTTCGCTCATTCCCCACTCGCAGACCATCTTGCGGGCCAAGTTACTTGCCCGTTCGATATCGTTGCCGGCGCCTGTGGTGAATTCATTGAAGACGAGACGTTCCGCCGTCCGTCCGCCGAAGAGCATGGCGAGGAGCGATTCCAGATATCGTTTTGAATAGGTGTGCTTCTCGTCCATCGGCAGAGAGGTGGTTACGCCGAGTGCGCGGCCGCGGGGGATGATGGTCACTTTATGCACCGGATCCGATTCGGGAATGTATTTTGCCACGAGCACATGTCCTGCTTCATGGTATGCCGTGATCCGTTTTTCCTTGTCGGAAATGAGCATCGACTTGCGTTCAGTGCCCATCATCACTTTATCCTTTGCCTCTTCGAAGTCGCGCATTGTCACTTCTTTTTGATTCTTGCGGGCGGCAAGCAGCGCTGCTTCGTTCACCAGGTTTGCAAGATCGGCACCCGAGAGTCCCGGCGTGCCTTTTGCGAGCGTTTCCAATTTAATATCCAACGCCAGCGGAATATTCTTCGTATGTACTTTCAAGATTCCTTCGCGACCGCGCACATCAGGTCGGTCAACCACCACCTGGCGGTCGAAGCGGCCTGGTCGCATCAATGCGGGATCGAGAACATCGGGACGATTGGTTGCGGCGATGAGGATAACGCCGTTATTCTGTTCGAAACCGTCCATTTCCACGAGGAGCTGGTTCAGCGTCTGTTCCCGTTCGTCATGTCCGCCGCCGAGTCCGGCGCCGCGATGTCGTCCGACTGCATCGATCTCATCAATGAAGATAATGCATGGCGCACTTTTCTTTCCTTGATCGAACAAGTCGCGAACGCGGCTTGCACCAACGCCGACAAACATCTCAACGAAATCCGCACCGCTGATGGAGAAGAAGGGAACGCCTGCTTCACCTGCAACAGCACGGGCTAATAAAGTTTTTCCAGTGCCCGGAGGGCCCAGCAAGAGTACACCGCGCGGAATCTTTCCGCCCAATTTCTGGAACTTGGCCGGATCGCGGAGGAATTCGATCACTTCCTGCAGTTCCACTTTCGCTTCGTCGCAGCCTGCAACATCCGCAAAGGTAATGCGGATCTGTCCTTCGTTCAGCATCTTCGCACGGCTTTTGCCGAAGGAGAAGATCCCTTTTGTCCCACCCCCCTGCATTCTGCGGAAGATGAAGATCCACACGCCGATGATGATGATCCACGGAAGGGCGGTGATCAGCATGTTCGTCCACATACCATCTTCTTTCGAAATAGTAAAGGCGACATTGTGCGACGACCATTGAGCTATTACCGCATCATCGATATTCGTGTAGGGTAGAGTAAGAGTGAATTTTTCTGCTTTCACCCGTTTGCCGCTGGAGAGCGTAATCTCTTGCGGTTCGCGCAACACGCCATGAAAATCGAAATCATTCAGATTCGACTTCTTCACGACCGCTTTAGCGATTTGATTGTTGTTCAGCAGTTCCTGGTACTGAGTGAAAGAGAGTTCATATTCAGTTGCTTCGGCTCCCTTAAAAATAGTCATCACCAAAAATACTGCCATGATAATGGCAGACCAACTCAGGACAACGCGGAATGCCTTTCCCCAGTTGAACTCATCGTCATTGCGGTTCGGCAATTTTGGACGCTTTATTTTCGGCAAAAACTGCCGTTTATCATTCTGTTTGTCGCCTTGTTTCGGTGCTTCGTTCTTTTTTTCTTCAGACATGTCTCATGTTCTCCGGACAAATGATACTGTATTTTTCACAACATGCGGATCCCCGGTACGCGTTCTACGGTACGGACGGGTCCGTCGTTCAATTACTTTTTTTGTTCAACAATCTTATACACGGCCGGTATATTTCGGCCTTTCTGGGCGTAATCCAATCCATATCCTACAACGAAATCGTTCGGGATCTTGAATCCGATATATTCGATAGGGAAGTCTATCTTGACCGCTTTTGTTTTATACAACAGTGAAACAACAGAAAATGATTTTGGGTTCTGCGCCATTACCACTCTTTTGATGAAGTCGATGGAGAGCCCGGAATCGATAATATCCTCAACAATGATGATATGACGGTCCATCACCTGGCAATTCAGATCCTTCAGCAGATGGACGTTGCCGGAGGATACCTTTGCATCTCCGTAACTGGAGAGTTTTAAAAAATCGACTTCACAATCAATCGTGACCTGGCGGATAAGGTCAGAGAAGAAAATGAACGAACCGTTCAGTATTCCGATGAAGATCGGGGACTTTCCTTTAAAATCCTTGCTAATCTTCTTTCCTAATTGCTTGATCCGTGCGTTGATTTTCTTTTGATCAATGTAGGGAGCGAATTCCTCGTTGTTAACGATGACTGTTTTTTTTGCCATGAAATTTTATCGTTAGTTGATAGGTTGATTGTGTTTTTTCCGTGATCTTACACCGGTCGTCCAGCCGCATTCCTGCGACCCAGATGATCCTGTCGCCGGACAGCACGACCGGGACTTCCGCTTTCTGTGCTGCAGTCAATTTCCTTTCACCAAAAAAATCACTCAGTTTTTTCCTTCCCTTCATTCCGAGAGGATAGAAGACATCTCCCGGTTTCCACGAACGGACGGTCAGCGGAAAGCTGATCTGCGCTGCATCCACATATTCTTTAGACGGTTCACCGGCCTGTTTATTTTGCTTCGGCGGTGATTTTATGGAAAAGGTAAAAGCTCCATTTCTAATAGAGCTTACCGACGGAACAGTATATTCAAAACCCTGATTAACCGTTTGTTTCCGAATCTCAATATAGTCAGCTGTTCGTTCTGCGACGAATCCGTCGCCGATCTCCGCTACAGATCCTTTTTGGTTGCTCAATAGTTCAATGACAGATGCAATTGCAGTAAACGATGGTTCAATGGAGAATGATTCCAACAACCTTTTTACCGTTGCACGCTGCAGAAACGGGTGCAACGATAGTGCCTTGTCTACAACCAGGGATGATCCTTTGACGAGTTGACGGTATTTTTGTTCAATCTGATTATCGATGAAATCCGACAGCAGGGAAAAGATCTCCGATTCCCTGTTCATCGTGTTCACCAGGGAAGTATTGATCCGCTGTTCGATCTGCGGCACAAGCGTTCGCCTGATGAAATTCCGCGTGTAATCCTGTTTCAGGTTGGTCGCATCTTCGCGGAATTTGATCTGGTGTTCTTTGGCGTACTGTTCGATCTCTTTTCGCGTGACGGAAAGTAACGGCCGCACATACTGACCGCGTTGTACCGGAATTCCGGTCAAACCTTTCACGCCAGATCCGCGGAAAAAGTGGAACAGCATCGTTTCTGCATTGTCGTTCGCATTGTGCGCCGTAGCGATCAGATCCGCTGTGAGTGATTTTTTCAGATTGTCAAAGAACCCGTACCGTAAATCTCTTGCTGCTTCCTGAATAGACATCTTTTTCGATGCAGCGAATTCTTTTGTCTCAAATTTTGCCGTAAAAAACGGAATCCGGAGTTTTGCTGCTCGCTTTCTCACCGATTGTTCATCCAAATCGGATGATCTTCCGCGCAGTTCAAAATTTACATGCGCAACGGAGAGCCGGATCTTCAGTGCTCCCCTCAGGGAAGCAAGAATATCCAACAATACCATGGAATCGATCCCGCCGCTGACAGCCACTATGACATGCTGTCCATCCGAAATCAACTTTTTATGCGAAATTGACCGGAGAACAGCCTGGGTTACAGTATGGTGGAGTCTTTCCGTTCTTTTCATGGAATATGATAATCCATAAATTTACGAAAAAACCAGCCTACCTACAAGGTAAACGGCGGGAGAGAATTATCTCTTTTGTTTGGAGAGGAACAGGTTGAAAACGCCCTATCAGGCATACAAATGCCGTTTGATCTTCTGCGTGGGTGTTTTTTCAAACGGTTCGGTTTGTTCCACGATATTCGCAATGCGTGAAAACGAAGGAAGACGGTCGTTAATCTGTTGTTTCAAATCCCTCAGCAGACCGGAGATTCTTTCCCGGGTCTTGGATTCCGATGATTGATCGTCTTTGAACATCTCTTCGACCTTATCATAGTCGATGAAGATTCTGGCAACAATTTGTTGATCTTTTTCATACACGAGAGATTCCAGGATAAGATCGAATTCATTGATGATCGATTCGATCTCTTCCGGATAAATATTCTTTCCATTCGATCCAAGGATCATATTCTTGGAGCGGCCTTTAATATAGATGTATCCTTCTTTATCAATGATTCCCAAATCACCGGTTTTTAACCAGCCGTCAGAGGTGAATGTGGCTGCTGTACGCTCATCATCTTTATAATAGCCGCGCATTACCGTAGGCCCTTTTACGATGATCTCTCCTTCGCCATTGTCCGGATCGGGATGATCGATACGGATCGTTGTTTCGGGAAGTGCTTTGCCGGTTGCACGATATTTCGTTAATTGAGAGTTCGTACCCGCTATGAGCGGAGAAGTTTCTGTCAGTCCATAACCCATCGCATACGGAAAGAGTGCTTCACGCAGGAAGAGTTCCACATCGGGAGCAAGCGGGGCGCCGCCGATGCAGAACAGGCGCAAATTTCCGCCGAACGATGTGAGGAGTTTTTTCCCTGCGATTTTGTGTATACGTTTCCGGAGAAAGGGAACCTTTTGTATCCGCCGTTTCAGGAAACTGCCTGTTAACTGCGGATAGATCTTCGTTTTAAATATCTTTTCAATAACGAGAGGGACAGAGAGCATGACGGTCGGTTTCACTTCCTTCATTGCAGGAAGCAGCACACTCGCGGTCGGCAATTTGTCCAAATAGTAGATCGTTGCTCCGACTGCCAGCGCGGTTGTTAATCCCAATGTGCACTCATACGTATGGGCGAGCGGCAATATGGAGAGCAGCCTGTCGGAATGGTTCAGATCAACAATGTGTGTCGTTCCAATGACGTCTGAAACAATATTGCTGTGTGTGAGCATTACTCCTTTGGAATGTCCGGTGGTGCCGGACGTATAGACGATTGTGGCGAGACTGTCCGGTGTAACAGTATCCGGAATTTTCCCGATGAATTTCAACGCAGCTTCTTTCAGGATAGAGAATTCCTGTTCTCCCTGTTTTAACAGATTTGAGAGTACGCCTGATTTGCCTTCCAGCGGGATCATGGTAAAATCATCCATGATAATAATAGTGGTGACATTCGGCGGAATATTTTCTTCAATCTTCGGAAGAAATTTCCGGGAGACGATGACCGCTTTGCTTTCGGAGTGGCGCAGGATGTGCAGGATTTCTGTTTGATGGAAATCCGGCAGAATGGGAACGGCAACAGCGCCCATGGTAGTTACGGAGAAATAGGCGATACCCCATTCTGGCCTGTTCTCTCCGAGAATGGCAATCCGATCTCCGGTCACAATGCCTCTATTATGGAAGACTGCAGAGATCGTTTTCACATTATCGAGAAGGTCGGCGTAGGAATAAGATTTTCCTCCGATCATAACAAGTGCAGGATGATGGGCATAGAGTGCAGCACTGTTATCGATCAGTAAGCGGAGTGTACGTTGTTGGAGTGTCATCATGGTCGTATGGAATAAGAGTGAACGATCTGAATTTTTGCAGATCGGAAAGGAAAACA
>Ga0172379_10007589_pt1 | contig 14019 bp, 18 predicted proteins | sample GrowelOW334metaG_FD_119756 | JGI IMG/M metagenome (GOLD analysis project Ga0172379, IMG submission 119756) | Groundwater microbial communities from an aquifer near a municipal landfill in Southern Ontario, Canada - Groundwater well OW334 metaG | ecosystem: Environmental > Aquatic > Deep... | reverse complement strand
TTCAGGAGGATCACGATCAGGAAACGCAATGATGATGAGATGATAGAAGTTAAAGATATACGAAAAACATACAAAACCGGAAATATCATATTCGAAGCTCTTAAAGGATTGAGCTTCCGGATCGGAACAGGAGAATTCATCGCCATCATGGGCCCATCGGGATCGGGAAAATCGACTCTTATGCACATCTTAGGCTGCCTGGATAACCCCACGACCGGAAGTTTCTTTCTTGATGGAATTGATGTCTCAAAGCTGTCCGATGACGAGCTGTCCGATATAAGAAGAGATAAGATCGGTTTCGTGTTCCAGTCATTTAACCTGCTTCCCCGATGCTCCGCTCTTCAGAATGTCATACTGCCCCTCGTTTATGCTGAAAAAGATAAGGAAAAGAGGATTAAAAAAGCAGAAGAATGTCTTACGGCTGCCGGACTGGATAAAGAACATTTTCATCACCTCTCCAATCAGCTCTCAGGAGGACAGGTTCAGAGAGTCGCGATCGCGAGAGCTCTTGTGAATGATCCCGTGATGATCCTGGCCGACGAGCCGACCGGAAATCTTGATTCGGCGACGGGTGAGATCGTTCTTGAAACATTCCGAAAACTGAATAAAGAAGAGGGGCGCACTATCGTGATCATCACTCACGAAGCTGAAGTCGCGGAACATGCCGATCGGGTCATCTGCATAAAAGACGGTCTGATAACAGATGACAGGAGCTTTATCGGAAAAATAAAAAAATGAGAATCTCAGATATTCTGGAAGAAACTTATACTTCCCTTTCATCCAATAAGGCCCGATCAGGACTCACTATTTTAGGAATAGTGATCGGTATAAGCTCAGTTATCGCTATGGTCTCGATAGGCCAGGGAGCAAAAGCCTCCGTTGAATCCAGCATCGAATCCATCGGCTCAAATCTTATTATGGTCACCCCGGGAATGGAAAGAAATGTCGGCTCCTCGGTAAAATCAGGATGGGGTTCATCACGCACCCTTACTAACGAAGATATCGACGCGCTCCGCAATGGCCTATCATCCATTAACGGCGTGACCGGAGAACTCTCGGGGAGATATCAAATAACCGCTAAGGGAACGAATACCAACACATCCGTCATAGGAACGACATCCGATTACGCATCCGTTAAAAAAGTGACTATCTCCTCCGGATCGTTTATTTCTGAAGAAATGAACAGAAGAATGTCTAAGGTGGCCGTTCTTGGACCGACAGTGAGTACTGATCTTTTCGGTGAAGGATTCGATCCCGTAGGCGGATCCATAAAGATAAAAGGTATTGAATTCAAGGTGATAGGCCTGACCGAAAGCAAAGGAGCGAGCGGAATGAATAATCAGGACGATATGATTCTTATTCCCCTTTCATCAGCTCAAAAATTCCTCGCCGGAGACTCCTATGTGACAACAATCGATATTGAAGCGACTGAATCCGGATCGATGGACGATGTTCAATCCGAAGTAACCTCCATCTTGCTTGATAGCCATAATATATCAGACCCCGCTTCCGCCGACTTCAGAATAATGAATCAGGCCGATATGGTGGCTGCAGCATCCAGCGTAACCGATACTCTTACTTTACTTCTGGCAGCCGTGGCCGGCATATCTCTCATAGTCGGAGGTATCGGCATCATGAACATGATGCTTACCACCGTCACCGAAAGAACCAGGGAAATAGGCCTCCGTAAAGCCGTCGGCGCCAGGAAAAGAGATATTAATTCTCAATTTCTTATGGAGTCAGTGGCTCTTACGTTATTAGGCGGAGTGATCGGAATTATTCTGGGATGCGCCGTTGCGCTTTCCTTGTCATCGCTTGGCATCATTCAGGCTAAAATATCCTTATCCTCGATCGTTCTGGCTTTCGGAGTCTCTGCGATCATCGGGATCACATTCGGATATTATCCGGCACGTCGAGCCGGATCCCTTAACCCCATAGAAGCTTTAAGATATGAATAAATAAAAAAACCTGATTCGGATAGGAGAAATAAAAAATTAAATTAATAAAATGAATAAAAAGACGATCATTATTGTGGCAGCTGCGATAATAACATCAGGAGGCCTCGGATTTATAACAGGGAGCAATCTGGATAAGAAGGAATCTTCCAACGTAAGAAAAGAACAGATCGGAGACTTTCAGAATATGCGTGGTACCGGCCAGGTAGGCTCTGCTATTCCGGGAGGAAAAGGAATGGGTGGCGGAATGGTGTCAGGAGAAGTTCTGTCGATAGACGGACAGAGTATCACGATAAAGATCCAGAATGGAGGATCTAAGATAGTACTGGTCCCCGATGACGTAAAAGTAACAAAGTCCGTATCGACAGATAGGAGTGACATTAAACAAGGAGAAAATATCACCGTAATAGGTAAAGCAAACGGTAATGACAGCATTTCAGCTGAATCAATTCAGATAAGACCGCTGGCTAAATAATACAATCTCAGAAAATAACTGAATAACCCCTCTCTTTGAAGGGGTTGTTCAGTTATCCACTCCCTCTTTAGTTTATAATTACTATTATCCGATCAAATATCCGCGGATTCTCATCATCTCTGTTTATATGCTGAGAACAAGCGGGGTCGATCACTTAAAATATTTTTTTAAAATGATAACCACTATTATAAAAAGAAATGGTGACCGGGAAGCCTTCGATGAGGATAAGCTGAAAGGGTCCATCATAGCCGCTTGTAATGATGCGGATATTACGGAAGCGCGAACCAGAGAGCTCACGATCGGTATTTCCGAGAAGATGATGAATAACTTCGGAGGAAAAGAGGAGGTTATGACCTCCGAGATGAGGGACTCCATCGTCAATGAACTTGAATTGATGGAACCGGCGGTCGCTGACGCCTGGAGAAAATACGAAACAAGCAAAAATTAATCCTCCCCGTATAAAAATGCTTCTCCTTGAAGCATTTTTATATAATTAATAAATGATTCCGAACATCATGAAAAAGATCATTATTGCATCATCAGCTGTGATCGTCGTCTCCTTATCTGTATTTGCCGGGATATTCTATCTTAAGAACCTCCGAGGAGCAGGGCCGGCGATCAATCCCCCTCCGGAAAAAATATCCGAGATAATAAATACTGAAAAGGGACCGCTATCCATCCCGGGAGATCTTCTTATCTCAATTTTTGCGAAAGACCTGGGAAATCCGAGGGTCATGAAATTCGACCCATCCGGAGTTCTGGTGGTGAGTATCCCTTCGGAAGGAAAAGTGGTCGCCCTTCCGGATAAAAACCTTGATGAGAAGGCCGACTCTACAGTAACCGTCGTCGGAGGACTGAATAATCCCCACGGGATCGCATTCCGATGTGACGACAAATGCTCTCTCTACATCGCGGAAACAAACGGAGTATCGGTTTACGATTACGACCGGGAAACATTCAGGGCAACCGGAAGGAAGAAGATCATAGACCTCCCTTCAGGCGGAGGACATTTCACGAGATCGATCATTCTGACGAACATAGCCGGCGTCGAAAAACTTCTCATATCGGTCGGGTCATCATGTAATGTCTGTAATGAATCAGACGAACGAAGGGCTAAGATACTTTCAGCGAATCCGGATGGCAGCGATCTTAAGACCTATGCCTCAGGACTCAGAAATTCCGTCTTTATGACCCTGCGTCCGGGAACTGACGAGATCTGGGCCACGGAAATGGGACGAGACCTCCTCGGAGACGATATTCCTCCCGATGAAATTAACATCATTCACGAAAAAGGAAATTACGGCTGGCCGACGTGCTATGGAAAGAATATCCACGATACGAACTTCGATCATAATACTTACTTCAGGGCGCCATGTATGGAGCCGCTCGAAACGGAAAGTCTCATCGATATCCCCGCCCATTCAGCCCCGCTCGGACTTGCCTTCGTTCCGAATGACTCCGGATGGCCGGAAGAATACCGGGGAGATCTTCTCGTCGCTCTTCATGGATCATGGAACAGATCGGTTCCGACAGGATATAAGATCATAAGATACGATCTCAAAGAAGGCTCACCCTCCGATCTTAAAGCGACGGACTTCGTAAGCGGCTGGCTTACGGGAGAAAGCGCCTTCGGACGACCCGTGGACATCATCTTCGGAACAGAAGGCCGGATGTTTGTGACCGACGACAAGGCCGGTATCGTTTACCTGATGACTCCGAAGAAATCATAAAAAAAACTCCCGAAAATAAAAAACCCGACCCTTATGGGGTCGGGTTTTTACGCGATCGATTATTTGAATATCAGCGTCATCACGACTCCGACCAGTCCTAAAAAAATAAGATATAGAAGGACAAAAGGAAGATTTAATTTCATTATCTTCTTTTCTGACCCGCGGACTATCCCCACTACCGCGAGCGCAGCCAGAACATTGTGTATCGCTATCATATTTCCTCCAGCCGCCCCCAGTCCCTGAAGAGTAAGCACTACAGATATATTCAATCCCATCATGGACGCCGCCTGCGTCTGAAGCGACGTCATGAGCAGGTTGGAAACGGTAGCTCCTCCTGCAATAAAAGCACCGAACGCTCCCACAAAAGGGGCTATAAACAGCCATAATCCGCCGGGAAGACCGGTAAGAGGCGCTATCAGAGCTTCGGGCATGGAGGGTAATCCGGCCGCGTTATTCCCGGAATTCACGAATATTTGAACGAACATAAGTATCGTTGCGAGGACCGTGAGCGGCCTCCATATTCTGCTGAATGACTCCCTGATGATCGACATCCTCTTTCCGGAAACCGAAGAAGAAAAGGCTATATATACCAGAGAAGAAAGTATGAATATTGTTCCGGCAGCATAAAAAGGAGTGAAGTGATGACCTATGCTCTGTCCTAATATCAGAGGGGCATCAAAAGACATTCCGCTCAAAAATTCCTTGATAAAGGGAAGCCTGGTGACTGCAAGCAGGGCGACAGCGATGATATACGGAACAAAAGGCTTGATATCCTTGGAAAGAGGACGTTGCTTGCTCTTCGTAAGGGTCGGATACATCTTCTTTCCGACCATGAAAATAACGACCGTTCCGACGGCTCCTCCGATTATGGAAGGAAGTTCCGGTCCGATGAAAAAAGAAACGAGAAAAGCCGGCAGAGATACGGCGAGTGAGGCGACGACGGCAAACGGTACGAAACGTAAGAATGATGCTTTGTTCCCCTCAGCATCCCTGTTTGCGACGAAAATAATGGCCATCGTCACAAAAAATGAAGATATGATGTTCACCGCCGATATCATCACCCCGACCTGACCCGCGAGCGACGAACCGACGATAGATCCGAATCCGTAAGTGACAGGAAGACCGACAGCTCCGAATATGACGGGTACTGAATCCCCTATAAGACACATCGTAAGCGACGCCATAGGACCGAATCCGAGCGCCATAAGTATCGGAGCGGCGATCATCGCCGGCGTTCCGAATCCCGAAACCCCTTCAATGAAATAAACGAATGACCAGGCAACTATGACAGCCTGAACCGTGCGTTCGGAGGAAAATCTCGCGAAAATAGACTTAGCCGCCGATTCTCCATTAGCAGCTGAAAAAGACTTAAAAAGAAAAATAGCGCCCAAAACTATCGCTCCTATTTCCATGGCGATAAAAAGACCCTTGATCGCCGAAGCGGCGATGACTATCGCCGGAATATTCCATAAGACAAAAGAAGTCGCAATAAGGAACAAAAGAGCTGAGAGAGATGCGAAAAATATCCCTTTTTTGGATAAAAAAGCCACTATGACCAATACGGCGATCGGCAAAAAAGCAATAAGTCCGTACAACATATATATGGATTATAATAACACGGGAATAATAACGACAGACATTGTATAATTAACTTTATGGAACTCGTTAACCCCCTCCTGTGTCCTTTTTGTCACACTGCGGTCGCGGAATCCGCTTATTTTTGTTCAAATTGCGGAAAACCCCTCAAGCCGCGCCCTGAATCGATATCTGTCGGACGTCAGCTGGTCGTCTATCTCGTGAGCTTTTTCCTTGCCCCTTTCGGCCTTGTCTTCGCCTTTAAATATCTGAAACAAAAAGACCGCAGTTCCCGCATTATAGGAATCGTCTCCATTGTCCTGACTATTCTCGCGGTCGTCGCCACCTTCTTCGTCGCCCGAACCTTCCTTGAAACGACCTATCGGGATATTCAGACGATCAACAGTCTGATCTACTGATAAAAACCCCGCGCTGAGCGCGGGGTTTTTCTGATATGCAATTCTTATAATCCCTCTATCGCCTTATCGATATCCATAAACTCGCTGTCAACATCGTCTATGGTGATGTCCTGTATCGCCTCATCGATCGACTGAGTGGTATCATCGTTCAGCTCTATTTGACCTTCCGGAAGAGCCGGATTCGCTTTCCCGTACATCTGCCATACCCCGAAACCGATAGCCGCGAGAGCTAAAACGCCGACGATTATATAAATGATTTTTTTATTCATGTTTTTTATTCGGAAGATTCCTGGTTGACCTGAGGTACTTTGCCGAGATCCGATGCTGCTTTTCTCACTGCCTCGTGAGCTTTTTTGACCGCATCTTTAACTATATTCAGATCTCCCTTAAGAGCCTCTCTGGCAGCCGATGTATCAGCCTTAAGACTTTCCTCGCCCGTCACCTGAATGGTGTATGTTGTTCCTGATTGAGCGGTTATATAGCTCTTGGCTGTCGCTATGGCTGATTCCGCCTCGGTTATATCAGCACGAACGATACTTACATCTCTTCCCTCAATCACAGCCTTGTCGGCCCTCGCAGATACACCTCTGAGCACCTCCTCTATATTACCGATGGCCAATGCGAGCTTATCGAGATAATTGACGTTAACTTTCTGAAGCTGATCGGCGACATCGGTTACGACCTGTTTCTTTCTCTCATCTTTAAGCGATCGGAGTCTCTCCTGAAGATCTGTTCTCTCAGTCTCCACTTTCTGCTTGATCTCATCGCGCTTCGCCTCCAATTGACCTCTGAATTCTTCCCTGTCGCTCAAGACAACTGCCTTTACCGCCTCAGCCTTTTCCTTAAGCGCCGCTCTGGCGGACTCTCGAGCCTCTTCTGCAGCCTCTCGGACCTCGATAGGAGTAAGTGATGTATCCGCTTTTATGGTCTGCAGATTGGTCTGCAGCTCCGCTCTTAATCTCTCGGATTCCGTCTTAAGATTTTCTCTGGCGGTCTGTGCGTTCTGCTGAAGTTCCTCTCTGGCCTTCTTGGCCGCTTCAGTGGCGCCTTCCCTTAAAGACTTGATCTCCCCTCTCACATTCTGTATCTCCTGCCTTATGGAATCAGAAGTCGGAGAAACCCCCGTATTCGATGTCTGTGCCGAAACGAAAGGAACGCAGAATATCGAAGCAACGACGGCGATTATTATCTTTGATCTTTTCATATGACTTAATTATACAATATCGCCCGGATGAAAATGATATAATCATGAATATATGAAAAAAGACACGGAACTCTCACCTGAGCTTTATCATGTCGCGCGCGAAAAAGGAACAGAAGCTCCTTTCAGTGGAAATTATCTGAATACTCACGAATCCGGAATATACAGATGCGCCGTTTGCGGAACAGAGCTCTTCTCCTCCGAAACGAAATTCGATTCAGGAACAGGCTGGCCGAGCTTCACCGACCCCAATAACATCGAACATATCGATCTCATCAGAAGTCCGGAAGGATCAGTCGAAGTCGCCTGCAAAAAATGCGGCTCCCACCTCGGACATCTCTTCTATGACGGACCGGAGAACAAGGGAGGAAAAAGATTCTGCATCAATTCGGTCTGTCTGGATTTCGAGAAAAAATAACTTTTCCGTTTGTATCACCTCTACATCATCGAATGTGAAGATAAGACCCTCTATACCGGAATAACCACCGATATTGAACGGCGCTTTGCCGAACATCTTTCGGGGAAAGGCGCGAGCTATACAAGATCTCACAAGCCGCTGCGGATCGTCTATAAAAAAAGATTCAGAAACAGAAGTAATGCCTCCCATCGGGAGTCCGAGATCAAGTCACTGACACGGAAAGAGAAGCTAAAACTGATAGGTGGTTTGCTATAATTAAAAAATAAATGAAATTCATCGCAAGTATCGCTTACTTCATGATATTCGGTAAACCGGTGATAATGTACATGGGAATCATCACGCTCCTATCCTTCATCATTACGGCACTCATCGGATTTATGAGCTTCAGAGGTATGAAGATCATACCCTTCAGATGGCACCCGAGAATGGCGATCATCTCCATAACATTCGCCTGCATTCACGCACTCCTGGCTGCATCTCTTTACTTCATCAGATAAAAAAATAAAAGCCCCGCGCTGAGCGTGGGGCTTTTTTATGATTATACTCTCACTAATTTTCTGCCGGCGAATTCCTCCGTCGCGTCAATCACCCTCGTGAACTGATTCATTTCCGCAAAAACGGTTTTGGCTGTTTTTACGAACATCATATTCGGCCTTCCGGGAATCGGCTGTCCTACGGCTATTTCCAGAATGCGTTCTAGGCGAAGATTGCGAGTCTCCGTCTCCGGCATGGTTTCCCATATCAGAAGACGAGGTTTATCACACGGCTTGAATTGATCGCTGTCCGAAGCTATATAGGGATCGAAATTTATCCCCATAGCTCCTATCTGACCCATTGAAAAAGCGAAGAAAGTTTCCCCATCGAAAATGACTGATTTAACCTTTTTCCTGTTCTTCATGGGACAGAAAGACAAAAATGCGCTAGTGAGTGCTTGTTGATTCATTAGATCAACCTCCAAATTTTTTAAAGTCCTGCACCTAGTTAATTTCTAACTATTTCCAGGCTTTTTGAATAGTACCACATTATTAATAAACAGTCAATATAGAAAAAACGCCCCTTTTGTGGGGCGTTTTCTGTAATGATCTCAATTTAAAAAACGTTTTTCCGCTGCCTTTTTCTGGGCAGCTAAGCCTCCTTTTACGGAGCGGTCCTGAATGTGTTCATCAAGAACAGTTCTTACATCCTCTGCCAATAGGGCATCGATCTGCAGTAATCTTTCTGTCACGTCCTTATGGATCGTTGTTTTACTCACGCCGAACTTCTTTGCGGCCTCTCTTACCGTCGCCTTCGTCTCGTAGATGTAAAACGCTGCTTCGATCACCCTATCCTCGATAAAATCTTGAAAACCATACTTTCCCAGCATACAAAAACCCCCTTTTCATTCGTTACAGCCTTATTATCATTTAAAGCTTCTGCAGACTGAATAGCAGGAAAACGGTCACAACGTCAAGTAAAATTACAATTCCCTGGAATTATCGATTCTTTTCAGAAGATCCTTATAGTCCTTGGTTGTTATATGCCAATCCCCCGGTCGGAGGGGCTGATTAAGGTCCCGAACGACGAGGAATATCATGAAGGCCAAAGTTCCTATGCCGAGAGTGAAGAGATAATCGAAAAATACGTTTTTAATGATGATGAAAAAAGACAATCCGACCATGAGGGCGACTCCGAAAACGAGAGTTCCGCTCAACAGTTTGGGAACATGATGCCCGCTGTATTTGAGTCTGTCCGAACGGGACTTGAGGATATCGGCGAACAGGGAAAACGACGGAGCCATGAGTCCCTGGTCCTCGCGGCATATTTCATAGACCGTCTTATGAAGCGACGTCAGAGCATCTTCGATGGCGCGGCTTCTTATTCCGTCACCGGAAAGCTGAAGTCCCTCGTTTATCATGAGCTCCAGATATTTTCTGATGCGCCCGTATATCTTATCCTTGGTTTCTTTGGGAAAGTTATTGAACCACAGCCAAAATCTCTCAAGCGCATCAACCTCGCTCTTCACGGCATCATCGAGATTATTCCATTGCTCCCACTGTCTGTTTATGACGAAAGCGGCGATCAACCCGTACATCGATCCTATTGCTCCGTACAAAGTGGGCGCCCCGCCCAAAGAAGCTCCCAATATATTGAGAGCATAATAATCGCTCGTTCTGAAAAGATAGAAAACAGCGGAAAAAGCGACTATAAAAGGGATTATTTTGTATATAAATCTCATTTTATTCATTGGATGTCCCATATGGGACATCGGAACGGAGAAGTTTAGTCTTTTGAGGCTTTTTGTCAACCCTGAACGCGCTGCTGATCGCATATATTATATCACGAAAACCGTACCAACTGTCTGTTTTTTCGTTTATAATTCAGGAATAATGCCGAGAAAAATCATCATCGCCATCATTGCCTTATGTCTGATCACTGTCGGAGGAATTATATTCTTCATGATTCCGAAGGAGTCGTCTCCGACCGATTTCCTCGAGTGCGAAGCGCGGGGTTATCCCGTCATGGAAAGCTATCCTCGACGCTGTGCCGTTCCCGGAGGACCGACATTCACTGAAGAGATCAAAGAAATAGTCACTCCCCAAGTGATCTCCCCGAAATTCGGAGCCTCCCTGTCGGGAGAGATATCCGTTGAAGGAATAGCTCCGGGAACCTGGTTCTTTGAAGGCTCATTTCCCGTATCGATTGAAGACCCTTCCGGAAAGGTTCTCTCCGAAGGGTTCGTCACAGCCCAGAGCGATTGGATGACGACTCTCCCGATCGTATTCAAAGGAACCCTCAAAGGCCCGGGTAATTATTCGGGAAAAGCCGTACTCGTACTCAAAAAAGATAATCCTTCAGGACTTCCGGAAAACGATGTCCGATACGAAATACCGGTCAACATAACAGCATCGGAAGTGCCTCTCGATATCCCCTTCTTCGTTTTTTTCGGCAAGTATGGTCCGGATTCTTCCATGGGCGCCTGTGAGAATGTCTTTGCGGCGGAACGCCGATCACCTAAGACCCTATCCGCGGGAAGGAATGCGACAGAGGAGCTCCTGAAGGGACCGACTCCGGAAGAGGAAAAATCCGGATACTTCACCTCTATAAACAGCGGGGTGAAACTTAACAGTATTTCCATTGAAAACGGAACTGCCCGCGTCGATTTCGATCCCGAACTCGAAAAAGCAGTCGGAGGATCGTGTCGCGTACTGGCGATACGAACCCAGATAACGAGAACTCTCCTGCAATTCCCTTCCGTTAAAAACGTGGTAATATCGATAAACGGACGCACCGAAGATATCCTCCAGCCATAATTCATAATGGAAAAAAAATATTACGCCTACCTTCTTCCCGATAAAAACCAAGGAGTCACTTCATCATGGAAAGAGTGCGAAGCGCTCGTCAAAACAAGAAAAGGCTCGAGATATAAAGGATTCAAAACCGAATCCGAAGCGAGGGCCTGGCTTAAGGCCGGAGCTAAATACGAAGTGAAAGTGAAGAAAAAAATGTCTGACGGCGTATTCTTCGACGCCGGAACAGGCAGGGGCGAAGGAGTGGAGATCAGCGTCACCGACAAGAACGGAAAAGATCTTCTCGAAAAAGTCCTTCACGCCGACCTGATCAACCGCCACGGAAAACATCTTCTTCCGAAAGAAAAGACGAATAACTTCGGAGAACTTCTCGCCTGCCGATACGGGATCATGATCGCCGAAAAAATCGGCGAGAAGAATGTCTACGGAGACAGCAAGCTCGTCATTGATTATTGGTCCAAAGGATTCATCAAGAAAGAAGTGGGAGAAGATACGGTCAGACTCGCCCGGGAGACATCCGAGATCAGGAGAAAGTTCGAACAATCGGGAGGTATGGTCATCCTGATATCGGGAGACGATAATCCTGCCGACCTCGGATTCCATCGCTGATCCATATATGAGAAAAGACGCGCATTGCGCGTCTTTTTTATTATTCAGGATTCTTCGCTCATAAGAGCGATCACCCTGTTGTTCCTCGGATCGGATTCGAATTCCTCGACCGATCTCCTTACAGCTTCGTTCCGCCTTCTTTCCGCACAGAGCGCCGTATAAGCCGCATATCTGACCATGGAAAGAGAGTCCTCTTTTATTATCTCCATGAGAACATCTCTTGATTCCGATCTCTGAGCTTTCAGGCTCTTCTCGTATCTCTTGATGATCGAAACAACGGTCATCAATCTCATTAGCGCTCCGCCTTTCTTCATGTCGGCATAAAGCTGTTTTGTGGTTTTTCCCATCTCGTTTTCTCCTTTTCAGTTGTAAAAGATCTTTCTTCGCTTTCTGCGAAGGGGTCATACTACATATTAAAGAGATATATGTCAATCAAAAAGCGGCCTAAGCCGCTTCTTGATATCAATGCGTAAATTTTATTTATACTAAGCTCTTCCCGGTCATCTCTTGAGGCACGGGAACATCGAGGATGGTAAGTATCGTCGGCGCCAGATCCGAAAGCAGTCCTTCGCTCGGACCTTCTTTATACTTCGAGGAAACCATTATGAAAGGAACCGGATTGATCGTATGAGAGGTCATCGGCTGACCGGAGATATCATCGAACATCTCTTCCGCGTTCCCGTGATCGGCGGTGATTATAAGTTCCGCTCCGCATTCTTCAGCCGCCTCGGCGATCCTCCCTACGGCTTGATCGACGAACTCTACGGCCTTCACCGTCGCCTCAAAATTACCGCTATGAGCCACTATATCGCAGTTAACGATATTAACGGCTATGAATCCGTATTCTCCTTTTCTTATCGCGTCAGCGACCGCGTCAGCTATTTCGGCCGCCTTCATCTCAGGCTTCTTGTCGTGTGTCGCGACATCCTTATTGGTCGGTATCATTATTCTGTCCTCCAGAGCATCGGGTTTATTCCTCTGAGCGTTGAAATAAAAAGTGAGATGAGTGAACTTATCGGTCTCGGTCACTCTCAATTGTTTTATCTGATGAGCGGAAAGTTCTTCCGAAAGGGTATGGTTGATCACCTCCGGAGGAAACATGACGGGAACTTCGATATCATCGGCATACTTCGTCATGGAGACGAAATATAATCCTTTTATATCATCCTGCAATATTCTCCTTGAGAGCTGAACAGCTCTGTCGGTTCGAAAATTAGCGAATATCACGGAATCATTTTCCCTGATCGTTATGGGCGGAACACCGTTCCCTACGGTTATCGGAACTATGAATTCATCGGTTATCCCGTTCTGATATGACTCGTTCACCGCATCTATCGCGTCGGCATACATCACCCCTTCTCCTTTTACGATCGCCGCATAGGCCTTTTCCACCCTGTCGGCATTATTATCCCTATCCATTCCCCAATATCTTCCTCCGACCGAAGCTATTCGCCCGATCTTATTGGTATCCATGAAAAACTGAAGATTATTCAGGAATTCTATCGCGCTCTTAGGGGGAGTATCTCTGCCGTCAGTGAAAAGATGCACCGCAACTTTTACAAGACCGCCCTCCTTTGCCGCAAGAAGCATGGCCTTTATGTGGTCCATATGGGCATGAACCCCTCCGGGTCCCAATAAGCCGATCACATGCAGATATGTATCGTTATCTGCCGCGTTCTGGATGGCCGAAAGAAGAGCTTTATTTTTTTGGAATTCTCCCGATCTTATCGATTGATTTATTTTGAGAAGATTCTGATAGATTATCCTTCCGGAGCCTATTATCAAATGATTCGCTTCCGAGGTCCCCATCTGTCCGGTCGGCAGCCCTATCGCCTCTCCGCCCGCCGCTAATATGCCATGGTGATATTGCGCGTTAAGTCTATCCAGATTAGGCGTCTTGGCTGATCTGACGGCGTTATACCTTTCGCTTTCCCGAAAACCCAAACCGTCGCAGATCACGAGGACCGCCTGTTTCTTTCTCTCCATATTATTTATTGATGAACGGAAAATCAGCGTATCTTCCGCGTCCTCCGAGCTCAGCCTCTATTTCCATGAGGCGGTTATACTTCGACGTTCTCTCGCTGCGGCAGGGAGCCCCCGTCTTTATCTGACCCGTTCCTAAAGCGACCGAAAGATCGGCTATGAAAGAATCTTCGGTCTCTCCGCTTCTGTGGGATATGACAGCGGTCATTCCCGCGGCGCGGGCCATATTCACGGCGTTCACCGTCTCCGTAAGTGTTCCTATCTGATTGAGTTTTATAAGTATCGAATTGGTCGTCTTCTCGGCAATGCCGCGATTAAGCCTCTTTACGTTCGTGACATAAAGATCATCTCCGACCACCTGTCCCTT
>Ga0172379_10007588_pt1 | contig 14020 bp, 4 predicted proteins | sample GrowelOW334metaG_FD_119756 | JGI IMG/M metagenome (GOLD analysis project Ga0172379, IMG submission 119756) | Groundwater microbial communities from an aquifer near a municipal landfill in Southern Ontario, Canada - Groundwater well OW334 metaG | ecosystem: Environmental > Aquatic > Deep... | reverse complement strand
TGAATATTTTCAAATACGCTCAATACAGGGATGAGATTGTATGCCTGGAAAACAAAACCGATACGACGCAGCCGGAGATCGCTCATCGCTTCATCAGACAATCCTTTTAATGAGATACCGTCGATGCGCACCTCTCCACTGTCCGGGTGGTCAAGACCTCCGATGATATTGAGAAGAGTTGTTTTTCCGCTCCCGGAGGGTCCGGCAAGGGTGGCGAACTCGCCCCGGAGAAGGGACAGGTTCACATCATCTACAGCATGAACGGTATGCTCGCCTTCGTGATAATACTTTCTGACCTCCTCAAGAACTACCGCTTCCCTGTCTTTTTTTTCCAATGTCACTGTATCCTTATATATTTTCAATATTTTCTCATTGCTTCGGAAGGATGAATTTTCAATACCTGCCAGGCAGGGTAAAGCGATGCGGTCAGAGTCAAAAGAACCATTCCAAAGTTAAGGATAATCAGGTTTTTCCAATCCCAGCCGCTGTAGAGAATCGGGTCTATTATTGTCCCGGCGATTCCCCTCACAGTCATAAGCGAAGCGAGGTTAATTCCTTTTGTCGATGTATACAGCCCCAGAATAACAGCCAGAGCTGATCCCAGTGCAGCGCCTGTAACGGAAAGAACCAGCGCTTCTGTAAAAACCATGACCGTAATCCGCCCCTTTCCCATTCCCAATGCCCGTATCAGGCCGAATTCTCTGGAGCGTTCGATAACACTCATGAGCAGGGTGTTCACCGTGCCGATCCCCACGATGAGATAGAGAAAAATCACCATAATCTGAAGGCCGGCATGATCAATACGGATTGTTCCTGCAAGCCCCGGCATAGCTTCTTTCCATTCATACGCTTTTGCTCCGGGTTGTATGCGGGCGATGTCTCTGATATGAGGGAGCGCTTTCGGGATGAGATTCTGATTTTTCAGCATCACAGCTATTTCATGAGCGCTGCCTTCACGGCCGATCGCCCGTGCGAGATTTTCTCTTGGAACCATTACCATTCCGGAATCGATCTCACGGATGCCTGTGCGTATTATTCCGGACACCCGGTAAAGTTTGTTCATGATCTCACCGTTTGCATCCTGGGTGGTAAGCACAAATTTATTTCCGAGATTCAATCCAAGTTCATTGGCAATTGCAGCTCCGATAACCGCACTGTCTCCATTCTCTTCTTTCGGAACACCTCCCGAAATAAAATACTTTTTTCGCAGGATGGGATTATCGGATAGTTCTACAGGAAAATCGATACCAAGGAATACTGCCGCCCGGCTGTTACGGCTCGAGCGGATCAGCCCCGGAACATACAGACGGGCATGTACAGTAGTCACCATGCTCTCTTCCAGCATCTGCCCTCTCACGGGTTCGACCGGAATTGTCTGTTCCACTTTGCGAGTCTCCAGATATCTATTATTATAGATTCCGATATGACCGCTCCCGATGCGGACGCCGTCATCGATCATCCTCGCATACGTCCCATAGGTGAGATTGTTGAAAAATACGGCGATGAAAACACTTCCCCCTATTGAAACAAGCTCGATGAACGACCGGCGACGGTTTCTCCAGAGGTTGCGCCAGCCAAGTTTCAGCCAAAACATTTTTATACCTCCCTCAGAACATCCACCGGCCGCATCTTTTTCAATCTCCATGCCGGGAAAATAGATATGATAATCCCGAAAAAGAAAATCATGAGCACGGGGATATAGAGATTGGCAGCGGCGAGAACGGTTCTGATACGAGGCTGTATAGTTGAATCGGAGAGAGATATGCTGGTCATGAACGAGGACAGATCGATGAAATGATTCTGGAGATAGATGGTTACCAAAAGTCCTATTATTCCTCCGACAAAAGCGGATATACCGCTCATGATCATCCCTTCGATCACTATCATGAAAGTAAGTTTCAGCGGTTTGAGCCCGATAGCGCCCATCACCGCGAATTCACGCATACGCTCAAGAAGTGACATATACATGGTATTGGCTGTTACAAGAATTACTGCAAAATAGAATATCAGCGCGAAAATGAACCTGCTGATCTCGCTGACATGGAGAATAGCATTCAACTGGGGAAGGAAACTGTTCCAGGACAGAACATCCATCTCGGGAAGCGTTGATTGCAGGTCAGCGGCAAATTCACGGGCTTCCATGGGGCTCCTGAGCGTTATCGCCCATTCGTGGAGTTTTCCGTTCATATCCAGCATATTCTGGAGAGTGGTCAACCCGACCAGCGCCAGAGAGGTATCACGAACAGGGTCTCCGGAATCGATAATTCCGGCAACATAGAAAATATCCGCTGTGACCGAACCGTAGTAATCCTGCCCCATCGCAACGATCTCTCCGCCGGGTTTGGCTCCAAGGCTGCTGGCAAGGCCTTTGCCCAGAACAATTTCTTTTGTGCCCGCTCCGGAGATAAAATTTCCCGTAAGCACCCTGCGGGACAGGAGACTGACCTTATTTTCCTCTTTCGGGTCTATACCCATCAACTCTGCCGGCTGACTTCTGCTCGAATCCCCGTTACCACAGCTTAATAGCGCGAACCCCTGAACCCTGCCTGACATTCCCTTTACACGGGGATCCCGAAGTATCTTTTCATGAATAAGGTCTGAGGAAATTGTCTTTTCTATACGCGGATTGCTGAAATATCCCTTTGCGGTAATTTGTACATGTCCATAATACATTTCTGTGGAGCTGTCTATCATGTCTCTGAATGTGCCCTCATATACAGAAAAAGTGAGGATCACTATACCGGTAGCAAATGCCATGGCGGTCATGGTGAGAAGCGTTCTCCTCCTGTTACGCCAGAGATTCCGGTACCCAAGCTTCAATAACAGCAAACTACTGTCTCCTCAGAGAGCGTATGGAAAAAAAATTGTCGGGCAGTTTCACATCGAATTCAAGCTTTGTGTAGGTGAGTTCGGTCATTTCCCTGGGTTTGTCCACAGGCTGAACCACCATGTGCAGGGGAACTGAACGTCCTGAAATATCTTTTACACGGTCGAATGTGATCTTCCGCGCCAGCCGGTTATCCTCGTCAAAATAATCGACATAGAGGGGAATCAGTTTATTTAATCGAAGCCTGTATACCAGCTTCCCCCATACAACAGGAGCTTCCGGTTTGGGGATGGCAGTGATCTCAACTTCCTCTCCTTTATTATCCATCGAAAAATTATAGAGCATGTCAATCCGGTTTTCCTTGACAAGGTCATCATTTGTCAGATTGCTTCCCATCCAGCTCTCCCCCATCATGCTCGATGGAATTTTGACAAGACGGTCGATATTCGGAAGGTAGTTCCACATCTCCTCGCCGATTTTAAGAGAAGCCACACCCTCGTCTTTCTTTGGGCTGAGAATCCGCGCCAGGAACATATCCCTTCCCTTTGACCATATCTCCATAACTATCTCACGCGACCAGGATTCGGTAACAATTTGCATACGGACAATTGCGTGTGAGGTATTTCCCTGATATTGAGTCTCCACCTTCCGGATAAGAGCCCGGACATCTGTTTCATCCGCGTTGGCATTTGCCATGACAGATAGCAGGAGTATATGAAAATAAAAAAGGCATATCGAGATTGAATGGAACTTCCATTTCATGAGGGAATCTCCCCAAAATTTATTTACGTTATATATATACGTATATAATACATGACCTGGTGTGAATACAAGGTATAGTTGCTTATATGGAAAGATAGCATTTCAGAAAAATCCAAATGATGTTCCTCTCCAAACAGAGAACAATGTATCCGATATAAACGTCATGCAAACAGCGGTAAACCGTTTGATAGAACAGACATTCCTGCACTATGAACATATCTATATTCTTATCAATGACACGGGCGAGGCGCTTCGGGGAGAATTATTGTCAATACCGCCGAGTTTGTATGGAAAACAGTCTGCAGGAACCGGCTGCTGCTTTATTGGGAGTTTAAATTTTCAGAAAAAAGAGGTCTTATTACTTTATTCGTACATTCATTCTTATCTCGAAACTCGGATTCCCGCTGCCCGCACCGGCAAGGATTCCTTTTGGATTGACCCTGATATTTGTCACATTCGAATCGCAGCCGTCTGAGTCAGCGCTCGGTACATATGTCCATGTGGAACCGCTGTCGCTTGAAAAATCCAGGTCGTCGCTCGTACTTGAAAGCGAAGTGAATGTATAGGTAAGCCCGCTCGATGGAGTACCGTCAATAAAGAGCGCCGGCCCGGAACCGGAACTTCCAAGGTCATTGATAAACAGTTTTAAATTTGAAGAAATCGGATCGGTAATTATTGTGGTATTGTTGTCCACCCAGCCTGTTCCATGGTTGGATACCTGGATGGTATAGAGCATGACCGCTCCGGGAATTGCTTTTGGGTTGGTGGTGCTGTTTACCGGGTCAGAAATGGTCTGAACGCTTTTAAGCACGACGACATCCGGCGCCTTAATATTGCCAACGATAAAGTCGCCAAATACAGTAATCCCTGTTGCCTGTGTGCTGGTAGACGTTTTTGTGCCAACCGTTGGAATTGTCCAGGTACTCCCGTTCTTATTTCCCACGACGAAGTTTGCGGTGTTGGCCGGGGCGTCGATATCACCGCTCACAAAATTGAACGTCGCGCTGTAGTAATTTATAGCGATCCCACTGTTCGTCAACGTCCAGAAACGATTGACACTTTTGCTGCCATCCACCCTCGAGTTTGCAATATCGGTATGGTCTCCCGATGTCGTCGAGGCGGTAAGATCACCGGCAGTACCGACACCGTTGAAAACAAGAGATACCGGTGTGTAGTTTGAAGTATCTCCGATTTCAAATGTTACCGATGGCGAGCCTGTCACAACATGCTTTTTGAAATTTCCCACAATGTGGCCGCTTGTGCGCGAAACGCTTCCCGAGGAACCTATGGTAAGGGTATAGGAACCGGTTATAATATTCCCGCTGGTAAGCGTAAGCGTCCCGCCAACTGTTGCAGCACCGCCAAGGGCGGCATTGCCGCTTGACTGGATGGTAGTCAGGTTGTTATACGTCAAGGCGGCGATGGTCTGTGAAGAACCGTTGTAGCTGACAGTGCTGCCCGTTACGGTATAAGTACCTGTACCGGGAGTAAATGCCCCGGCGATGCCGATTGTCCCGCTTGATGCTAATGTTCTATTGCCGTTACCGCTGTTGGTAAGGTTTCCGTAATTGACAGCCGCAATGGTTTGAGCGGCGGTTGAAGCGTAATCTACGGTTGTAGTAGAACCGATGGTATTTGTAGCAAAAGCAGGGTAAGTAGTTGCGGTTGCGCCGCTGCCTAATTTAAATGTTCCGGAAGTAAGATAAAGGGTTCCGGTGCTGGTTATCTGGTAACCGCCATCGTTAAAAACAGATGATGATGTTACATTTCCGATAGTAAGCGTCCTCGATATAGCAGTTGCGGCTCCGAGTGTAACCCCTGCAGTATTATTGATCGTAAGAGTTGCAACTGTTGACGTCATGCCTAATGTTGCCTGGGCTGATGAACCGTTAAACTCATAGTTTGCTCCGGTATTGAGAGTAACAGTACGCAATGAGGCGCTCGCAGGTAATGAACAGTTTGAGCCGGAGACTCCATTTGTGTTTACGGTTTTCAAAGTCGCGCCGGAGCCGAGAATGAAGGTCTGGCCTGATCCGCCTCCGGCCAGCGTAATCTGCGTTGTGCTTGTACCGCCAAAAATAATTATCCCATTCATTCTGTATTGTATGCCGCTTCCTGTGATATTAATCGTACCAGTATTATTAAGTTGCAGCGTTACTCCTGCTCCGAATGTTACATTTCCGTTAGAAGTTGCGGATTGTCCGCTGCTCACGATAAAGACGTCACCCGAGTTTATAAAATTCGTGGCAGCAGTGCCCCCGCCTCCGATACCGCCTGTATTCCAGTTTCCGGGAGTTTGAGCGGCGCTAACGCCGGCCGTAGTCAAATAATATGTTGCAGGCGTTGTTCCACTATATATTTCACCAATGATAAAATCGCCAAATACTGTAATACCCGTCGCTTGTGTACTGGTAGACGTTTTCGTTCCGACCGTCGGGTTGGTCCATACAGCCCCGTCGTAATTTCCCACGATGAAGTTTGCGGTAGTGGCTGAGGCGTCGACATCTCCGCTCACAAAAGTGAATGTCGCACTGTAATTGTCAAAAGTGATTCCACTGTATGTTAACGTCCAGAAACGATTGACGCCTTTATTGCTATCTATCCCTGAGTTTGCAATATCAGGATGGTCCCCCAGTGTCGTCGAGACAGTGAGATCGCCAGTAACAGTGACATTACCGAAAGCAACAACTACAGGTGAGTAGCTGGAGGCATCACCAATTTCAAATGTTTTCGACGTCGCGCCTGTCGCAATATTCTTTTTGAAATTTCCGATAACATAGCCGCTTGTACGCGAAACGCTCCCCGTAGAACCTATAGCAAGGGTGTAGGAACCGGTGGTGACATTTCCGCTGGTCAGCGTGAACGTGCCATTAATGGTTGGGCTGCTGTTAAGTGTGACGCCGTTTGTATTGTTGATGGTCAGATTGTTCAAAGCGGTCACACTGCCTGGGATGTTGACTCCGCTCGAACTGCCGCCAAAGACCAGACTCGAAGAAGAGGTGGTGGACAGATTAGCCGGTGTGCCGGCAATCGTTGGGCCATTCAGCGTTAAGGTATTCGCCCCTACCGAGAATGTGCCGCTGGTCAGCGTGATCGTGCCGCTGACCGTTGCAGCTCCGCCAAGGGCAGCATTGCCGCTTGACTGGTTGATGATCAGGTTATTATACGTTAATCCGGCAACTGTCTGTGTAGGACCGTTGTAGTTAATGGTGCCCGTGCCTGCTGAAAACCCGGTTGTACCCGACCACGTTCCGCCCACATTGAGTGTGCAGGAGCCACAGTCTATCGTACCATTCGTCAGGGTCACATTTGTCACAGTATGCGAAAAGCCGCTGCCAAGGTTAAGCGTCCCGCCCACACCGTTTATCGTCAACTGACCCGCTGATATGGCGCCTGTCAGTGTTGCCGTACCTGCGGTTTTTGTCATAGAAACCGTGCCGGTTGTAGAAAAACCGGAGATGTTTTGCGTTGCTGCTGTATTCGTCATGATAATCGTTGAACTGCCGCTGGTAAACGTACCGCCGTTATTGACAAAGTCGCCGCCAAAATCCATTTGATAGTTTCCGGTGGCCAATGTTGCACCGCTATTGATTGTGAGCGGAATTGAAGCATTAAAGACTTTCGCAGCATTCAGGGTTATCGTTCCTGTATTTTTAATAATGACGCCGCCGGTTGCCGCAAAGGGGGTTACCCATTCATTTGAAGCTGCTCGAGCTGACGTTGTATTATATTGCAAGGTTGCATTTGTCCCATAAGAAAGTGTTCCCGTAAATGTATTGGCATATGCTGCGTTTTCTATGGATAGGATATTATTTACTGTTGTTGTTCCCGCTGGAAAAGTTTTTGCCCCTGTACCGGAGAGTGTCAGGTTGTCATACGTCGTTGCCTTGACAGTCTGTGCAGCGCCATAATAATTGACCAGGTTGCCGGCAGCGGTTACGGTAAGTGTCGTAATTGTTGAAGTACCACCAATGTTGAGAACACCTGTTGCATTGTTCGTTAATCCTCCTGCACCAGATAATGTTGCGGGCTGTACAGGAGTAAGATTGATAGTACTATTATTTGTAAAGGTACCTGTAACCGAAAGCGTAATGAGACATATTAATAGTTGGTTATTCGTATAGGATCCGGAAACCGTTACAGATGAAAACACATTGCTTTGACTTCCGCCAATCGTTTTGCCGGTACCGGAAAAGGTGTGAACCCCTGTGCTGGAAGTGTATGTTCCGTTATTTGTAAAACTCCCGGCAATAGCAACAGTTGCATCTCCATTCTCCGTCAATGTGCCATTGATAATAACATCCGAACCGAACGAAAGCGCGCAAGCCGCACTCTCTGTAATAACGCCGTTTGTACTGATCGTTACAGCGCCGCTGAAGGTCTTGGTACCTGTGGCTGAAGATATCGCCAGCGTTGCGGTTGCTAAACCGCCAATGCCGATGGTTGTAGTACCGGTAATATTCAAGGTATATGCATCGGCTGTAAAGGTAGTACCGTCTCCAACGGTAAGATTACCTCCAACATTCAATGCAGCGCCTGTTGTTGCTGACGCTGTTCCGTTTAATGTGAGGTTGCCGTTAACTGTTGTGATTGCGCCAAAAGTCTCGGCCCCGCCGCTCAAAGTAAGGTTATTATAAGAAGTTACTTTTAGTGTTTGGCCGCTTCCGGTATAGTTTACAGTATTTGGATCAGCAGTTGCGGCAAGGGTTGTTATACCGGATGTGCCCCCTAAATTTAATGTTGCACTGGCTGCCTGAGTCAAATTACCTGTACCGGATAGCGCTGTATTGACTGTAAGTGTATTAGTATTGGTAAGTGTGATACCTGTTACTGTTACATTTGGAATCGAGATTGTTCCCGTAAGAGCCTGGTTATTGGTTTGGAACGTATAAATTCCCGTACCGGCATTAAATGTACCATTATTTGTAATACCACCGGCAAAACTCACCGGCGAATTTGCTGCGGTATTGTTCCATGTACCATTAGCTGCTACAGTTACCAAGCCTGTAAATAATTTTGTACCCGTGGCGGATGAAATGTTTAGAATACCACTTGTACCTCCTCCAACAGTTGTTGTACCCGCAACAGTCAAATTATAGCCCGCTGCCGTAAAGACAGTACCATTCCCCACGGAAAGATTACCCGAGATAGTGGTCGCAATACCGGTAATCGTATTCGTAGTTCCACTTGTAATTACATTATAAAATGTAGTGGAACTGCTCCCACCTATTATTTGAGAAGTTCCGTTAAACGTTACTGTACCGGTTCCGGCTGAGAATGTTCCACCATTGTTTGTCCAGTTGCTGCTTACTGTTAAGGTGTTGGATCCGGAAATCGTCAGCGTAGTACCTGAATTGATGGTTATGTTATTACAAACTGCTGCTAAACTAATTGTAGGTTGATAAGTTCCTGAAGAAATGACAGCATCATCTGACGAAGTTGGAACCTGTGTGGGGGACCAGTTACTTGCAACATCCCAGGCGGTACTGGTTCCACCAATCCAGGTATATGAGTTTATTGTGGTAGCTACATTCAAAATACCCGTTGCAGTTGTACCGAAATAGGTCGAATTTTTGTTTGTAGCACTCGAACCTGTTCCTCCCCAGGAACCGGCAATTTGCGGAGTGCTTCCAAACAACAATGTACTTGAAGAAGAAGTGTATGTACCCAGATTGGCGACAGATGATCCTGTTATTGACAAACTACCATTGATAGTAATTGCACCGGATAAAGATTTTGTACCACTTTGCGAAAATACAAGATCATTGTAAGTGAATACCGGGATGCTTTGAGAGCCTGAGGCATTGAAATTAAAAGTGCTTCCGGTGATGGTATATGAGTTTGAGCCTGGAGTAAATGTTCCAGAAACACCAATCGTCCCGGGGGTTCCTAATATTCTGTTACCGGAACTGGAGCTTGTCAGGTTGTAGTAATTGAATGGAGGAATGGTCTGAGAGCCGGTACCATTGAAGTTTACCGTATTACCGGCAGCAGTCGCGGTAAGCGTTGTTATATCGGATGTACCCCCTAAATTTAATGTTGCACTTGCTGCCTGAGTTAAATTACCTGTACCGGATAGCGCCGTATCGACTGTAAGTGTATTAGTATTGGTAAGTGTGATACCTGTAACTGTTACACTTGGGATCGAGAATGTTCCCGTAAGAGACTGATCATTGGTTTGGAAAGTATGATTTCCTGTTCCAGCGGTAAATGTACCATTATTTGTAATACCACCGGCAAAACTCACCGGCGAATTTGCTGGAGAGTTGTTCCATATACCATTAGCTGCTACGGTCACCAGGCCTGTAAAGGTTTTGGTCCCGGTGGCAGAAGATATAGCCAACGTTGCTGTTGATCCGCTTCCACTGCCAATGGTAGTAGTCCCTGCAGCTGTTAAGTTATAAGCCCCATGAGAAAAGGTAACACCGTCTCCAACAATAAGATTGTTGCTCACACTAATCGCATCACCGGAAGTTTTCGTTCCTGAACCCGAAAGTGTCAAATTACCGTATGTCTGGGCTCCTAATGTCTGACTCGTGCCGTAATACTCAACAGTGCTTGTTGCATTTAAACCAATTGTGGTGTAGTTGGATGGAAAATTATTTGTTCCGGCTATCCTTAATTTTGATCCGGAATCAACGTTCACCGCACCAACACCTAAAGCTGAACTATTACAGGTATATGTGGAAATGTCGAAAATATCGCCCGAACTTACGGTAAGAGTAGGATTTAAATTATTCGTTGTCGCCGGCGACAGAAGAATATCTCTATATAATACAACACCGGTGGTGCTGGTATTACTGATTGTAAGGTTATAAAAAGTGCACGTGCTACCGGCCCCGCTGATCGTTTGCTGGGTACTTCCATTAAAAATCACACTTGCAATATCATCAGTGCCGCTTACCATGTTAAAGGTACCTTGAACCTCCAGATTCCCACTAATATTAACCGTATGTGTATTATTGGTCGTTTGATTTGTTATCGTAAAAGAACCGTTACTGGCTATACTAACGTTTCCGGATACAGTTAATGTATAATTCCCGGCCGTAGTAGCCGAGATAGATAATGCCCCGGATCCATTCCCGGTTCCAATCGTTAATGACGCGCATACCCCTGAAGCAGAACTAATTAAAACAGTATAACCACTATCGATAATAACGTTATCACTTGATGTGGGCACTCCATCCGGATTCCAGTTGTTGGCATCATTCCAATTGTTCGTTGACGCGCCGCCGTCCCATGTTTTTCCGTTGACTATGACGATGTTTTCGCCCAGCTGGAAATCGCCGAATGATGTAAGATCTGTTGCCTGTGTGCTCGTCGACGCCTTAGTGCCGACCGTCGCATAGGTCCAGCCGGAATTATAATTTCCCACAATAAAATTGCTTGTATTCGCGCCGCTGTCGATATCACCGGCAACAAAGGTGAATGTCGCACTGTATGTCGTGAAGGTGATTCCGCTATTGGTCAGTGTCCAGTAACGGTTCACGCTCTTTGTTGAATTGATCGTGGAACTTCCGATAATCGGATGGTCTCCGGCAGTAGTTTTGGCTGTCAGATTACCGGCAACACTTACACTGCCAAACGATATATCCACCGGCGTGTAGTTTGTCGCATCACCGATTTCAAAGGTCGCCGAGGTTGCCCCCGTCGCAATGTACTTCTGAAAATTCCCGATAACATGGCCGCTTGTGCGCGAGATACTCCCCGAGGAACTTATGGCAAGGGTATAGGAACCGGTGGTGACATTTCCGCTGGAAAGCGTCATCGTTCCGTTCACTGTGGCATTCCCGCCCATTGTCACACCATTGGAATTGTTCATCTTCAGGTGACCGTAAGTTAATGCGCTGATCACCTGTGCGGCAGAACCGGCATACTCTATGGTGAGGTTGGCAAGTGTCTTTGTGGTAATTGTATACTGCGAGCTGAAATCCGCAGTCGCCGCTGTGCGCGTCACCTTCACAGTGCCGCTTCCGGTCAGTGTTCCTGCACCGCTGATGATATCGGCTGCTGCAGGGGTGAATGTCCCGCCGGAGTTCACTGTCAATGTCCCGGCGACAGCAAAATTGCCGCTGCCGGAAACCGCTGCAGATGCTGCAATGCTCAATCCCTGGAACGTCAGCGTACCTGAGTTAGATATTGACGATCCGTTGTTCAACGTGATTGTTCCCGATGAGGGGATAAAACTTCCGCCGCTGTTTACCGTCAGCGCCGTTGCAACTGCGAAACTACTTGTTGTAGCAACACCTGTACCGCTGATGGTAAGATTTCCGTAGTTCTGACTGCTGTTGAGCGAAGCAACCGTTGTTGTGGAACCGGCATATTCGACAGCGCTGGTTGCACCAATTGAGTGAGTAGAATAATTCGATGGCAGTGTTCCCGTCCCGCCAATCTTGAGCGTTGCACCGTTTGCGACCGTCATCGTCCCGCCTGCCGAGGAACGGTTTGCGGTATAGCTTCCAAGATCGAATATTCCGCCCTCGATGGACAGGTCCCCGCCTGGTGTAATCGTACCGGCCAGTGTCTTTGTCCCGCCGCCGCTGATGGTCAGGTTCGCATAACTTTGTACTGCCACAGTCTGGCTCCCGCTTGAAGCTGTATAGCCGACTGTTCCTGCTGTGAGCGTTGTCGTTCCGCTTACTGCCGGGAATGATGCTTCGGTATTTAATGTACCGGTCATGACAGTAAGATTTCCCGAGACAGTAAGTGAGTTTCCGCTCTTGACGGTCAGTACGAGACTTGCATTATTGAGTATCAGGTTCTTGCAAACTCCAGCCACATTCACATTAATGGTGTTTATTCCATTAAGATTTACCGAATTTGTCGATGCGGGTACTCCATCCGGATTCCAATTCGCTGCATCTCCCCAATTGTTCGTTGATGCGCCGCCATCCCAGGTTACTGAACTGCCGCTTTCGCCCAGCTGGAAATCGCCGAATGATGTAAGATCAATTGCTTGTGTCCTCGTTGTCACCCTTGTCCCGACCGTCGGATAGGTCCAGCCGGAATTGTAATTTCCCACAATAAAATTACTTGTATTCGCTCCACCGTCGATATCCCCGGCAACAAAGGTGAATCTCGCACTGTATGTCGTAAAGGTGATCCCGCTATTGGTCAGCGTCCAGTAACGGTTCACGCTCGCTGTGGAATTGATCGTGGAACTTCCGATATTAGGATGGTCTCCGGCAGTAGTACTGGCTGTCAGATTACCTGCAACGCTTACGCTGCTAAACGTTATGTCCACCGGCGTGTAGTTTGTCGCATCACCGATTTCAAAGGTCGCCAGGGTTGCCCCTGTTGCAATGTACTTCTGAAAATTCCCGACAATATAACCGCTCGTTCGCGAGATGCTCCCCGAGGAACTTATGGCAAGTGTGTAGGAACTTGTGATGACATTCCCGCCGGTAAGCGTCAGCGTTCCATTAATTGTTGCAGTACCGCTAAGGGTGACATCGCCGCTTGACTGGTTGATGGTCAGGTTGTTATACGTAAATCCAGGTATCGTCTGGCTCGTGCCCGTGAAAGCTACCGTACTTCCGGTTACGGCAGGGACCACGCTTCCGGTCGTTAACGTCCCTGTAATAGTGATAGTTCCGCTGCTTGCCAGCACCGGGGTCGTCGCGCCGGACAGGGTAAGATTATTATACGTAAATGCCGGTATCGTCTGGCTCGTGCCCGTGAATGCCACCGTACTTCCGGTAACCGTAGGAACCACGCTTCCGGTCGTTAACGTTCCTGCAATAGTGATCGTGCCGCTGCTCGCAAGTATCGGCGTCGTTGCTCCGGAAAGGGTAAGATTATTATACGTAAACGCCGGGATTGTCTGGCTCGTGCCCGTGAATGTTATCGTGCTGCTCCCGCTCAACGGACTTGCGGCCGATACCGGTGTAAATGTCCCCGCAATGGTATAGGTTGCCGACGATAATGCTGCCGGGGTAGTCGCGCCGGATAGATTCAGGTTGTTATAGGTAGATGCCGGGATTGTCTGGCTCGCGCCCGTGAAAGCAACTGTGCTTCCGGTAACAGTGGGAACCACGCTTCCAAGGGTATAGGTTCCCGTAATCGTTATTGTTCCGCTGCTCGCCAGTATCGGCGTCGTCGCGCCGGAAAGGGTAAGATTATTATACGTAAATGCCGGTATCGTCTGGCTCGTGCCGGTAAATATTATTGTACTGCTTCCGCTCGACGGACTTGCAGCCGATACCGGTGTATATGTACCCTGAATGGTATAGTTTGCCGACGACAATGCAGCAGGGGTTGTCGCGCCGGAAAGATCCAGGTTGTTGTAGGTAGAGGCCGGTATTGTCTGGCTCGTACCCGTGAATGCTGCCGTGCTTCCGGTAACCGTTGGTACGACACTTCCGGGTGTATATGTTCCGGTTATAGTAATCGTGCCGCTGCTCGCCAGTATCGGCGTCGTCGCGCCGGATA
>Ga0172379_10007587_pt1 | contig 14023 bp, 10 predicted proteins | sample GrowelOW334metaG_FD_119756 | JGI IMG/M metagenome (GOLD analysis project Ga0172379, IMG submission 119756) | Groundwater microbial communities from an aquifer near a municipal landfill in Southern Ontario, Canada - Groundwater well OW334 metaG | ecosystem: Environmental > Aquatic > Deep... | reverse complement strand
CATACAGACGTGCCAGAAGCCCTTGTCTGAACATCTCATACCTCTCCGCAGCCAGTTTCAGCCCCGGATCCATGTCGATCAATTCCTGGAAAACCTCTGGATCCCGACCGGCCGACATGATAAAGGTGCCCCATCTTTCACCGGGTTTCAAGTCCCTGAGCGGAATTTTGGGTAGTTTTGACAATTCGACGCTCAGAATCGTCAGGTGGTCTGTATCCTGCAGGGTTTGCAGGTTGTACCAGGAAGTTCCGGGAAAATGAGGTTTTTCCAGGATGTTCAGGCAGATTACGGGGCGCAACCGTTCATACTTGTTACCCATAAGGAGCTGTTTCGTGTACAGCCGGCTCCAGTAAAAGAGCGAACGCTCCAGCAGATATTTCTGTTGGTAGGTCTGGATTTCGACATCGATGAGACGGCCGCTGGAATCCTTCACCACGATGTCCATCCTGACGCTCTTACCGGGCCAATGCAGGGAGCCCACATGGCTATTCCTGTAGTGCAGGTCCACAATGGGAACCAGGTGCGCCTCACTGAAAAACGCGTTCACCATCGTTATCAATGATGCCTTGCCATCCTCATCCCCAAAGACATAGATGAAGGGTAAATCATTCATCAAACGCGGCAGCTTGTACCAGTTATTCATGGAATCTCCTTGTAAGGGATACGGCTTGCAAGGAGTACGGGAAAAACCGGCGTGTTGCTTCGGGATTTCAAAATAAATTGTGAATCGGGGCACTATTTCACCAGGGAACCCGTTCCTGGCATGATCCTTAATCGTCGCGTCCTGCTTGTTTTATTATTTCCGCCCACCCCCTTCCGCTTCCCGCCGCTTTCGGGCATTCTGTGGGCAACCATGCTTGTGCTTCAGCTCGCGTCCATTTTCTTCATGTCACTCACCGTAGCATTCTCCGGTGCCATCATGCCTGGTCCGGTCTTCACCGCGGTGGTCAGCGAAAGCGCACGGCGCGGGGCCAGCGCCGGCCCCCTGTTCATGACCGGCCACGCCCTGCTGGAGCTGGCCCTGGTCATCGCGATCAGCCTGGGGCTGGGACCCCTGCTCGCCCTGGAGCCCGTGTTTGTCGTCACCGCCCTCGCCGGAGGAGCCATCATGCTCTTCATGGGCGTATCCATGTTCGTGTCGCTCCCCAGACTCGAACTCGACCTCAGCGACCGGGGCAAGCGCTACGGCAGCGTCATGCTGTCCGCCGCCGCCCTCAGCCTGGCCAACCCCTACTGGACCGTCTGGTGGGTGACCATCGGCCTCGGCTTCATGCGCAAATCCCTCGCCCACGGACTCGCTGGCGGCATCGCTTTCTACCTGGGCCACATCGCTGGCGACTTCATCTGGTACACCCTCGTATCCTTCAGCGTGGCCCGGGGCCGCAGACTCCTGAACCCCAGGCGCTACCGCGTGCTGATCGGCCTCTGCGCCAGCCTCCTCTGCTTCTTCGCCCTCAGCTTCCTCTGGACCGGCGTCTCCGCGGGAATGGAAATCTCCCATAGCAAAACACCCGGCAATAACGTATAACAAATCCAGGGGTGGTGAATGGATACCGTGGTTCCCAGGACAATACTTCTCGTGGAGGATGAGGCCATCATCGCCATGGATGTCCAGCGGATGCTCCGGAAACACGGATTCGCGGTATTGACCGCCAGCAGCGGTGAGAAAGCCGTGGAGACCGTCGAAGTCACTCCCGGGATCGACCTGATCCTGATGGATATCAATCTGGGCAGGGGCATCGACGGAACCGAGGCTGCCCGCAGGATCCTGGCTACCCATGATATCCCCCTCATATTCCACTCCTCCCACACGGAACCCGAAGTCGTGGAAAAGACAGAAGGCATCACATCCTACGGCTATATCGTCAAGAACTCAGGGGAAACGGTCCTGCTCGCGTCCATCAGGATGGCGTTCAGGCTCTGGGAGAGCGAAGGGAAATTCCGTACCGCCTTCGAGCATGCCGGGGTGGGAATCGTCCTGAATTCCACGGATGGACAGGTGCTCCGGCTGAACGAAGCCTTCGCTTCCATGCTGGGATACACCCCGCAGGAACTATCCTCCCTTGATCTCTCAACCATGGCGTATCCCGATGATAGGGAAACGAGCCTGGAACAGGCAAGAATCCTCCTGTGTGGCGAGGCGGACGGATGCGACTTCACCAAGCGCTACATCCACCGGGATGGCCACATGGTGTGGACCCATGTCAGTTCAGTGTTGTTCCGCAACCCTGCCGGGGTCCCGCTTTACTTCATCAGCCATGTCCAGAACATCACCGAGCTCAAACAGACCACCACCGCCCTGGCCGAAAGCAAGGAAAGGCTTGCCAGTATCCTTAAAGCAATACCCACGGGCATAGGTGTGATACAGGGCGTCGACCGCATCCTCATGGATGTCAACGAAAAGGTCTGCACCATGACCGGTTACAGCCGGGAAGAGCTTATAGGGAACAGTGTGATGATCTTCTACCCAACCCGACAGGAATACGAGTACGTGGGAAGCGAGAAGTACCGGCAGATCGCGGAACACGGAACCGGTGCCGTTGAAACCCGTTGGAAAAGGAAGGACGGATCCATCCTGGACGTCTACCTCGCCTCAGCCCCCATCTACCCATCGGACCTGTCACGTGGGGTAACCTTTTCCGCCCTCGATATCGGCAGTCTCAGGAAGAACCCGGTGTGAAAAGTCCCGTTGTGAGAAATCCCGCCTAGAGCCCCTCGAAATACTCGAACGCGTCGATGATATCCAGGTACGCGCCATCGAAGCCCGCGTCTATCACCTTCCTCAGGTACGAACCGTCATTCCCATACAGGATTTCCTGCCACGCGCTTTCCCAGTACCGCACCAGGTAGTTGCCCTCCCAACCGTCGTTCTCCGCCTCGATCCAGGACGGCCGGTCCGTCTCCCAACCGCTGTCCCAGTAGTACCGGTAGTCCTCCGCCTCGCCTATGCTCATGTAGCACAGCACCAGACGCCTGCCACCGTTCCATTTATGCTTCAGCGACTCGATCTCCGTAGCGGTGAACGGCTCCCCCTCGTGGAACAGGTCCATGATGACCATATCGAAGTCCGTCGCGGAGACCCCATCGATGAAATCCTCTTTCGTGGAAAAGTTCTCCGTGTTTATCAGGTACAGGAAATTGCGCGCATCCGCAGGTGTAAGGATATCGTCGAAATTCCTGTTGTAGGGGTCCATCGGGTAGGTCGGGATGGTGGTGAGCTCCCGCTGGTCGGCGGCGAAGGAGATGTAGCCATATTCGTTGTTTGTGGCGTAGGAATAATCCATCCTGCTCTCGGTCACACAATAATCGGTCACCAGCACCGCGACACCGTTCTCCTTGAACAGATCGCACAGGGCCTTCATGTAAAAAGTTTCGTCCATTGGGGTTTGCAGGTTATCACCCTCGTAGCCAAACAGCAAATCCTCGCACCCCACCGCGTCTATCACTCCCAGGTAGTCATAGCGGAGCAGGCCCGTCGAATCGCCCGAATCGGTGGCCAGCTCCAGGCCATTCTGCGGAACGATAAAGAAGGATTGACTCTGCTGGCCGGCGTATTCGGAGATACCCATGACCAGCTTCCGCATCTCCTCCCGGTAGTCCACCGGCTCCAGATACACGCCGCACCCCGCCAGCAGCATCCCAAAAATGGGTAGAACGCACAGGCATGGTCTCATCAGGGTAGCCCCCGTACCCTCAAGTATAGCGCACCACCCACAGGAAGGCAGGGGGACGCCAGTTCACCGGCAAATGAAGCCTGCGGCAGACGCGTCCCCCGCCTCCAGCTTCCTCCCGCCCATGCGCGGTCCGGGAGCTTCCGGCTCCCCGGGAGGGGGGAAACTTGTTAGTAAACATTTAGGGGCTATAACTTCATACTCTTCCGCGTTAGGGATCGCAGCGGAAATCCCGCCCGGATGAAGGGTTCGGGTATTTTCTTATCGGGTTGACTGTCCGGGCGGATTGAAGCGTAGAGCCCGACCCCGCCGCGCATGCGGCGGGGGAACGCCCAAACAAAATCTCATCCGCCGCCACCGCGCTGTCCGGACTTTGTTGCTTGAAGGAGGTAGTTGGCCTTGGCGGGGATTGTAGGCAGTAGTTTGGCATAGCCTGCTCTGGGCATTCTCAGATCGACAAACTTGCGCTTTCATTATTTTCGTTCGATACTGATACGTAACCAACATCGAATAGCATCAGCGGTAATTTCGCGAGTCATCCAGAGGGATTGGCTTGGGAGGTTTCGTGTGAAAAAGATGTGCCGGTCGGTAGTTGTCCTTTCGATTTCTGTCTTCATGATCGCATCGATCCAGTTGGTCGCCCAGGATCGTGGACTCTCCGTGATCGCCAAGCAGGTAACCGGTTCGCCTGATTTCGAGGTTGGGAAACAGTATGCCGTGATCATCGGCATTGACCGCTATCAGGAATGGCCGTCTTTGAAAAGCGCGGTCGCGGAAGCCAGGCAAATCCGCGCCGTCCTTTCTGAACGGTACTATATAGACGAATTCATCGAGCTGTACGACCAGGCCGCCACGGCTGCCAGCATACGCCGTCTCTTTGCCGAGGAATTGCCTAAAAAGATCAGTATAAACGATTCACTGCTGCTCTTCTACGCTGGGCACGGCTACCTGGACAACTCCAAGACGGGTTTCTGGATAGCCTCGGACGGGGTCAAGGATATCTACGACCAAAAGGGCTGGATACCCAACGCCCAACTGCGCAACCTCATTGGACAGTTGAAGGCCCAGCGGGTCCTCGTGGTGGCCGATGCCTGGGATCACACGCTCATCCTCAAATCGGACCATACACTATGGGCCACCGGTACGAATAATTACGGCCAGCTGGGAGACAGTACGCAAACAAAACGCAGTTCTCCGGTTCTGGTCATGAGCGATGTATCCTCCATGTCCGCTGGTAATCAATATTCGATGATCGTCAAGAACAACGGTAGCCTCTGGGCTTGCGGCAACAACACCGAAGGGCAACTCGGAGACGGTACATCCTATACTTTCCGCACCATTCCTATCCAGATACTCACGACCGGCGGAAGCCTCAAGTTCATGGGAACGAGCACCTGTGGACCTCTCGGGGCTACGTGGATAGACATAGTTAGTCCTGCTTATTGGAGCGATGTGGGTATCGCCTTTACACCAACCGAGATTGCGACGGGAGTGGCCTCGGTCTCGGCCAGCCTCCAGGATCACGTCCTTTACACCAAGACCGACGGTAGCCTCTGGAGCTTCGGGGTAAACACCAATGGAGACCTCTTCGACGGAACGACCACCAACAAGAATGTGCCAATCCAGGTTCTGGGAGTTGGCTCATCATTGGCATCTGCTGGAGGCTGGCACAGCTTAGTGCTCAAGAGCGACGGCAGCCTCTGGGGCGCAGGCACGAATAGCGCCGGTCAATTGGGAAACGGCACGAATACGAATTCCGCAGTACCCATCCAGATGATGACCGGGGTCTCCGCCGTGTCCGCTGGTGGCTACCACTCGATGATGATCAAGACCGACGGTAGCCTCTGGGGTGTTGGGGAGAACGACGATGGTGAGCTTGGCGATGGAACAACGACGAACCGGAATGTACCGGTGAGGATTTTCTGATAATTCTGGAGGAAGCGATGTCGGAAAAAAAGAGGTTCATTTTGATCGCGATCGTATTGACGGCGCTTATGACGACAGCCGCCTTCGCCCAGGAAATGACGGATGTCGTCTACCTGAAAAACGGTTCCGTCATCCGGGGCACAATCCTGGAATTGGCACCGGAAGTATCGGTGAAGATCGAGACGGGGGATGGCTCGGTGTTCGTCTTCAAGATGGGCGAGGTTGAGAAAATTAGCAGGGAAAAGCCTGTGGCCGCGAGGTCGGTATCCGGCACAGCCGGACCGACCGAACCGGTTCCGGATTACACCTTGCAGGTCAACGCCCTCGGATTCCTCCAATTTGGGCCATTTGTGAAAGCGGAAATCAAGCTGGCACCTTCTGTTTATCTAACTCCCCACATACGCTTCCACGCGTTCGGGATCGCTTCCCAAGCGGTTTCCTTGGGAGATGCTGATACCATCGCCATAGATCCGACAAGCCTCGGAATCGGGATCGGCATCATGCGGTTTTTCCCGACTTCGGGGACGGCCAACGGTGTGTATTCGGGCATAATCGGCGAATACGGCTGGATTACCGCAATTAAGGACGAAGGCGAGAACTGGGAGTGGCGGACAGAAACCCTCGGAATGGTCATCATGACCAACGTGGGCTATCGGTGGCGGACGAACCACATTACCTACTCCCTTGGCCTCCTGTTGGGCGGGTACTTTGGACTCAGCGAAAAATGGTGGTATCTTAACGAAAGCTACGACAGTACGGAGAAGCGGGACGGCATTGCCACAACGACCGCCTACGGCATGCTGGAGGCTTCGATCGGCTATGTGTTCTGAGTGAAGGTATCGCGATACTTTCCCTGCATCGGCTGGTAGCATCCGGAACTTGACACGCTTGCGCTGACAGGCAAGACTGCCGGGTAGGAGACTATCACGACTACCTGGAAAAAGACACTGTACGCGGTCTGGTTGGGAGAGGTGCTCTCCATCGCCGGATTCTCGACATCCACCCCCATCATTCCCTTCTTTCTTGAGGACCTGGGTATACGGGATCCCGCACGGCTCAAGCTGTTCGTCGGGCTTATCCAGGCCATTCCGGCCATAAGCCTCGCTGTCATGGCACCGATATGGGGGGGCCTGGCGGACAATTACGGCCGGAAGCCCATGCTCCTGCGCGCAATGTTCGGTGGGACCGTCATTATGATCCTGCAGGGACTCGTGGTCTCTCCCTGGCAGTTGCTGGCGCTCAGGACCCTCCAGGGAGCCATTACCGGGACCGTCGCCGCCGCCATGGTGTTCGTCGCGGCCTCCTCCCCGGAGGAGGAGCGGGGTTATTCGCTGGGGCTTCTGCAGATGGCGATATTCCTGGGAAGCTCCCTGGGGCCACTTCTGGGTGGATACCTGTCGGACAGCTTTGGCCACCGCATGAATTTCTTCGCCACCGCGGGACTGCTTTTTCTCGCGGGGGTGGTCGTGGCGGTATTCGCGGTGGATGACTTTGTTCCCCCGGTGAACCGGAAATCCGTAAGTAAAAGCCTTGTCCCCGATTTCAGCCCCCTCATCGGCAAGGAGTCCCTTGCCCTCTGGACGCTCCTCGCGATAGTGGCCGCGGACCAGATTGCCGGCAGCATCGTGTCCCCCTTCCTTCCCCTGTTCATCAAGAGCCTCGCCACCTCCGCGGGCCGCGTCGCATCGGATACGGGTCTTGTTCTTGGTGTGGGTGCGATTTCGGCATCGGTCGCCGCTGTGCTTATCGGAAAGATAAGCTACAGGCTTGGGTACAGGCGAACCCTGATATTCTGCATGGGCGGAGCGGCGCTTTTCACCTTTCCCCAGGCTTTTGTCCGCACGACGACGCAATTGCTGATCCTGCGGATCATCAGCAATTTTTTCATCGGGGGTAACATGCCGTCCGTGAACGCCCTGATCGCGTTGAAGACGCCGCCGGGAAAGCAGGGCAGCATCTACGGTCTGCGCAGTTCCGTCGCGTCCATCGGCGCGGGGCTGGGGCCGGTTATAGGCACCTTCCTTGCCTTGGGTTTCGGTTATTCCTCTGTCTTCATCGCCACAGGCTTGGTGCTCGCCTTCTCAGGCATCGCGGTACCGGCTTTCGTTTCCTATCGCGAGGGGCGCAGGCCCTTGCATTAATCACTTCAACGAACCTTGTTGATTACCCGCCGTCGCATGCTTAGGGATGTAGTCGGCTCCCATCCACAGAGGTGGCCCCACTGCACAGGGTCCATTGAACTGTTTCAATCATTATAGTAGTATATTAATAGTTTAGTTACTTAAGGAATATTGATGTCAATCGACAGAAGGGACACCGCGAGGGTCCTGATGGAAACGTTCAAGAAACTAGCCCATGTCATGCGAAAAAGCTTCTTCCGGTCCATCTCGAATGCTCAGAAGCCGAGCTCCATTTTCGTGATGCTGCGGCTCCTCCGTGCGAACCGTGCGGGGCTTCCGGGACTGCGGGTCAACGAGATCGCAACGGACATGGGGATCACCGTGCCGGCAGTAACACAGTTGGTCACCGGATTGGAAAAGTCCGGTCATGTGCGGAGGGATATGGATCCCGAGGATAGGCGAGCGGTCAGGGTTTCCATCACCGACACCGGGGCGAGGATGTTCGAACCGGCTTTCAGGCAATTGGAGGACCTTTTCTCGGAACTTATTGAGTATCTCGGCGATGAGGATGCCACTCACCTGGTCAGGCTTCTGCTGAAAACCGAGGAGTATTTCTGTGAAAAGTCAGGTATCAACGAAGGGCACGTTTGTACTCATGGTTGAACGGGAGAATGTACAATGAATAGACGCACTTGGTTGCCCGGAACGGCGGGTCTGTTCCGGGCTGTACCTTTCCTGTTGCTTTTCGTTGCGGTTCTCAGCGGCGCGCAGGAATCCGGCGTACCGGTGAAGACCGGGTTGTCGGTGGAAGCGGCTGTCAGCCTTGCACTCGGGACGGATGGCCGTATCGGTGGAGCCCTTCTGGATTTCGAAGCATCCAAGGCCAAAGTCACAGAGGCTGAACGGAGGCGAATCCCGTCCCTCTCGATTTCGGCAAGCTACACCCGCCTCAGCAAGGTCGATTCGTCGATTACCCTTGGCCCGCTCGGGACCATGAGCATTGATTCTCCAGAGGACGCATTCGCGTTCACGGCGAATCTGCAGTACCCGGTATTCGCCGGCTTCAGGCTCCGGGAATCGGTTCGTCTCGCGGAGCTGCAGTCCATGGGCAAGGAGCTGGCAGCACAGACGATACGGAATGCAGTCGCGTTCGAAACGAGGCGCGCCTATTGGGAAACGGCCCGCGCGGGCCGGAATGTGGAGATGCTCCAGGAGAACCTGTCCCTCATGGAACGAAACCGCGATGTGGTCAAGCAGCGGGTAGCGCAGGGAACCGTCCTCAAGGCAGACCTTCTTTCGGCACAGGCGCGCTGTGACCAAGCCGAGATGGACCTCGACGACGCGGAGGATGCGCGGGAGCGGGCGTACCTCAACCTGGAAGCGCTTGTCAGTGCGTCTGGCGGAGCTGATGGAAAAGCGCCTGTCGGGACAGCTGCTAGCCGGTTCACTCTCACCTCGAAGCCCGAGGATCCCCCGCTCGACGGGCGTATCGCGGAAATCGTTTCGGACGGGAACGATGTGTCGCCGCTGCTGCGGGAGGCGCTTGGATCGAGACCTGAGACGAAGGCGGCCATCCTTTCCGAGGAGATCGCCGGCGTGGGGAAGAAACTCGCCGAAGCCCCCTTGTACCCCGTGCTTTCGGTGAATGGCAACCTCACGTACGCGAACCCGAATTCACGGGTGTATTTCCAGGCAACGAGTGCCTTCACCGGAACGTGGAATGTCGGAGTGGCGCTCTCGTACGATCTTGGCGGCCTACCGGCGAATCTCGTTGCCCGTGATGCGCAGGAAGTGGGTATCCGCAGAAGTGGTGTCGACAGGAGCCGGCAGGAAGAACTCATAACCATGGATGTCCGCGATTGCCTGCTGTCCTATAAACGGGCGAAACGGGACCTGGGCTTCGTCACGAAGATGCTTGAACAGGCGAAGGAGAGCGAGCGTGTCAGCGCCCAGCAAGTGAAACGGGGAACCGCCAGTGACTTGGATCTGCTCACCGTCTCCACCGCGCGGCTTAGGAACGAGTATGCGATTGTGAACAAGGAGATAGACCTGCAGATCGCCGCGGCCGACCTCCGCCGCTCGGTCGGCGCCGGTGAATAGCGGGGAAATGGAACGATGCTGAGACTATTCAAGGGATTGAAACCCTACCGCGTGCCCATCGCGGCCGCCTTCATCATCATATTCGGCCAGTGCATGGCTGACCTCTACCTTCCCAATCTCATGTCCGACATTGTCAACAAGGGTATCACGAACGGGGACGTGCAGTACATCATGAGGGCGGGTGTGCTCATGCTGTTGGTGGCTCTCGGCGGTTCATTGTGTGCGGTCATCGCCAGCTATCTGTCGTCCCACGTCGCCATCGGTTTCAGCGAGGATCTGCGCGAACGGATATTCACCGCCGTCTCGCGCTTTTCCCTCCATGAATTCGACCTTATCGGTACTCCTTCATTGGTTACCCGGAGTACCAACGACGTCAACCAAATCCAGAACGTGCTGATCATGATCCAGCGTATGATGATCGCGGCACCGATAACGGCGATAGGTGGCATGATCCTGGCTCTGCAGAAGGACAAGGGACTCGCCTGGGTGATCCTGGTCGGCATCCCGGTGCTCGGCGTTTTCATTGGCGTAGTCGCTGCCAAGGGATTCCCCCTGTTCCAGGCGATCCAGAAAAAAATAGACCGTATCAACCTGATTGTCAGGGAGAACCTGACGGGTATCCGGGTCATCCGGGCCTTCAACCGGACGCCCTACGAGAGGAAGCGTTTCAGCGTGGGCAACCAGGATCTGATGGAAACCTCGGTGAAAGTAAATCGAATTTTTTCGGCACTCATGCCTTTCATGATGCTGATCATGAATCTGACGATGGTCGCAATACTCTGGTTCGGCGCAATCCGGATCGACCGGGGACTGTCCAACATCGGCGATATGATGGCTTTCATGCAGTACGGAATGCAGATACTCTCGTCGTTCCTCATGGCCTCTATCATGTTCATCATGATCCCCCGCGCGCAGGCATCGGCCGACCGTGTCAACGAGGTGCTCGATATCGTGCCGGATCTCGCGGATCCCAAAAACCCGATCCGCCCTGAACCATCCATACGCGGAACCCTCGAATTCCGTGATGTGTGCTTTTCCTACCACAGGGCCGAAACCCCGGCGATCGAGAACATCTCCTTCAGGACAGGGCCTGGTGAAACGACCGCCATCATCGGCAGTACGGGATCGGGGAAAACTACCCTGGTCTCGCTTATCCCGCGTTTCTACGATATCGATTCGGGTCAAATCCTTGTGGACGGCATCGACGTGCGTGCTATGACGCAGCGCGATCTCCGATCCCGGATAGGTATCGTCCCCCAGAAAGCGGTATTGTTCTCTGGAACCGTCGCCGAGAATATCCGCTATGGAAAGAAGGACGCGACGGAGGATGATGTCACCCGCGCCGCGAGGACCGCGCAAGCCTGGGACTTTGTCACCGCGATGGAAGCCGGATTCGATTCGCCCATCGCCCAGGGCGGTACCAATGTATCGGGTGGCCAGAAGCAGCGGCTCTCCATAGCGCGGGCGCTGGTCAAGCGTCCTGAGATCTACCTGTTCGACGACAGCTTTTCCGCCCTGGACTTCAAGACCGACGCGAGACTCCGCGCGGCGCTGAAGGAGGAGACGCGGGACGCGACGGTGATAATCGTTGGCCAGCGGGTCGCGTCCATCATGGATGCGGACCGAATCATCGTGCTGGACGAGGGAAAGATCGTCGGCATGGGAACCCATCAGGAACTGTACGGAACCTGTCCGGTGTACAAGGAAATTGTCGAGTCCCAGCTGTCGAAAGAAGAGATAGCATGAGCGATGCACAAAATCGGCCGGTTCCAGGCGGCGGGGCAGGGCGTCCGGGCGGGTTCATGGGCGGTGGTCCAGGAGGACGCGCGGGCGGTCCGGTGGAGAAGCCCAAGAACATGGGAAGGACATTCAGACGCTTTGTGTCCTATTTCGGTACGCGGAAACCACAGATCACAGTCGTGTTCGTGCTGGCGGTGTTCAGCACTGTCTTTGGTATAGTCGGGCCAAAACTCCAGGGCTTCGTCACCACAAAACTCTTTGACGGCATCATAGGTAAATATGCGGCGGCGATGCTGGGTAAACCCCTGCCCGGTCTTGATTTCACCTATATCTCGCGCATGCTCATCCTCATCGTGGTGCTCTATCTGATCAGCGCCGCACTCAGCTACGCCCAGCAGCTGGTGATGTCCGATGTCGCGCAGAAGATCGTGTATGATATGCGGGAAGATGTGGACGGCAAGCTGCACCGTCTTCCGCTCAAATACTTCGACGCCCGCACGCACGGCGAGATTATGAGTAGGGTGACCAACGACATCGACAATATCGCCAATACCCTGCAGCAGAGCCTGACGCAGTTCATCACCTCGTTCTGCACCATCATCGGCATACTCGTGATGATGCTCACGATCAGCCCGATCCTTACTCTGATCAGCCTGTTGACACTGCCCACTGCCATGCTCGCCACGATGCGGATATCAAAGGCTTCCCAGAAGAATTTCGGTGCCCAGCAGAAGGAGCTCGGCACGCTCAATGGGCAGGTGGAGGAGATGTACAGCGGCTTCAAGATAGTCAAAGCCTTCGATCACGAGGAGGAGGCTATCCGCGAGTTCAAGGGGATCAACAAGCGGCTGGGTGAAGCCGGGTGGCGGGCCCAATTCGTGTCGGGTGTCGTCATGCCCGTGATGAACTTCATAAACAATATCGGCTACGTCCTGATCTGTGTGGTCGGCGGTATCATGACGGCCCGGAAGCTCATGGACCTCGGCGATATCCAGGCTTTCATCCAATACTCCCGGCGCTTCACCCTGCCGATCGCCCAGCTGTCCAACATCGCAAACGTGCTGCAATCCACCCTTGCGTCGGCGGAGCGGGTCTTCGAGATATTGGATGAGGCGGAGGAGGTTCCCGATTCGGATACCGCACTGACGGAGCTTTCTCCGCGCGGCGACGTGTCCTTCAGGGACGTCCGCTTTGGATATTCGGACGAACGGCTGCTGATGGATGGGGTCAACCTGGATGTCAGGCAGGGACAGACCGTTGCCATCGTCGGACCGACCGGTGCGGGAAAGACCACGTTGGTTAACCTGCTCATGCGTTTCTACGAGCTGCAGGGTGGATCGATCAGGATAGACGGTATCGACCTGCGGGACATACGGAGGGGTTCGCTCCGCACGGTGTTCGGCATGGTGCTCCAGGACACCTGGCTGTTCAAGGGAACTATCCGCGAGAATATCGCCTACGGGAGGGATGGCGCGACGGAGGAACAGATAGTCGAGGCCGCCAGGGCGGCGCACTCGGATCATTTCATCCGGGCTCTTCCCGAAGGATACGACACTGTGATCAACGAGGAAGCGTCGAATCTCTCGCAGGGGGAAAAGCAGCTTCTTACCATCGCCCGCGCCATCCTGTCCGATCCATCCATACTTATCCTGGACGAGGCTACCAGCAGCGTGGATACGAGGACTGAAGTCTATATCCAGAAGGCAATGGGCACGCTCATGAAAGGGCGCACGAATTTCGTGATCGCCCATCGGCTTTCCACAATCCGCGACTCGGAACTGATCATCGTAATGAACAAGGGAAGCATCATCGAGACGGGAAATCACCATGAGCTCCTCGAACGGAAGGGGTTCTATGCGGATTTGTACAACAGCCAATTCGTTGGCTCATTCACGGAAGAGCTGACGGTACAGGAGAGAGCATGAGTACGGAAAACAGTGATGCGGGAAAAGCCGCACCGAAGAAGGAAATCCGCAAGGGGCCGAAAACTGTGGGACGCGTGATCCTTTTGGTAGTCGCCGTCGCTGCGGTATATTACGGTGCCCAGTGGGGGATCGACACGATAGCGTACGTAAGCACCGATGATGCGGCCATCGACGGGAAACAGGTCAAGCTGAGCTCGCGGATGCTTGGAAGGATATCAGCCATCGAAACGGAGGAAGGCCATCCGGTCAGTACAGGAGCTGTTCTGGTCAGCCTGGACGCGACAGACCTCAAAGCCCAGGAAGCCCAAGCGCAGGCATCGCTCAACTACGCACGGAAAAACCTCGTGCTCGCGGAAATCAATATGGATAAGAGCCGCAGCGATTCGGAACGGATGCGGATCCTCTTTGCGAATGGCGCGGCCACCCGGGAAAGCTCTGAACACTCTTCGAGTGCGTACAGTGCCGCGCGGGCCCAATACGATCTGGCACAGGCACAGGTTGATACCTCAGAAGCCCAGCTTGGCGTGATCGAGGCTCAGCT
>Ga0172379_10007586_pt1 | contig 14024 bp, 9 predicted proteins | sample GrowelOW334metaG_FD_119756 | JGI IMG/M metagenome (GOLD analysis project Ga0172379, IMG submission 119756) | Groundwater microbial communities from an aquifer near a municipal landfill in Southern Ontario, Canada - Groundwater well OW334 metaG | ecosystem: Environmental > Aquatic > Deep... | reverse complement strand
CTCATGGAAGTAATGAAGGCGATTTTGCAAGAACTGATTTTATGCGAATGATTGTGACAGGACGTTGGAATAATTCAACGGCTTACGCAGCTCCAATGATGGGCGAACAGTTTGTTGATGGAATGGTTTTGAGATTTTATCGTATGAGCAAAGCCGGAACAACTTTAGCAAATCCAATGATTATGCGTCGATTCAATTATGAAGAACTTTGGGATTTCGTAAAAATGTTCAGACTTTAAAAGGTAATTAATTTGAGCTACGACGTTCCTCGATATTACCAGCGGTGGGGACAACCTTACCGGATGCGAGTTACGATTACTGCCGATGGAGAATTCCTTTCGGGACGTGAAGTTTATGCGTTCGTAATGCGTTCTTCAGACGGCGCTTTTTTCAATTTTTATGAACACAGCGTCAATCCTGCAAGTTTACTTTCTTGGTCGCAGCGCGGTGCTTTCCCGACTGATCTTACTCAATTGCGCGTTCTCTTAACGGAATTCAGTCTCGGAAGCGTACCGTTTTTCTATGAGTATGAATGGACTTTCCCGGAGAACAGAGAAGATCAAACAGGTGTTGCAGTTTATCAGATATTCTATTATAATCCCGGAGAGCTGAAGATAATTGGGAGTGAAGAAATTGTTTACAATCCGGCTTCAGTCCAATTCAGCGTGTACGAGGCGCGGCCGGTTACATTAGCGGATTTGACGGCGATAAGTGGTTAACGTTGAAATTGAATGTTCTAAGCCCGCCTACCTTTGGTTGGGCGGGCTTTTTTATGAGGTAGAACGTGTCTTATTATCGCGATAGATTCAACGCAATTGAAGGTGGTTTGGTTCGGCTTTATATGCGGTTCATGTCTAGTGGGGTTTTGGTTGATCCTACAAGCTTAGGCCGCGTTGTAATTACGCCGGATTCAGATCAAAGCGTCAACCTCGCAACCTTCAATGGACCGGTACGGCAAAGTGTTGGAACGTATTACGTTGAATGGCGTGTTCCGACTTCCGACAATAATTCTCCTTATTACGATGCTATTTTTGCGAATTACGCTACAACCGGTCAAAGAAATTTCAGGGATGTTTGGTATGATGTTTCGATAGGCGGAACTTCGTTCATCAAATACGGCAATTTTTACGTAGCCTTAGATCAGGCAGAAACAAATTTCGACGCCTCTAATCTTTTAGCTTTCAATTACAGCGTATTGACGCCTTCAATTCCGAAAGGCTCAAGAGATTATTTGGTTATCGAAGCGACCGAAAAGAATGGTCGTTTTACCGGAACTTCGGTAAGCTACCCGCCGGGATTCATAACTGTTCAAAAAGACGAAGGCCGCATTCGACAATATGAACCGGCTTTGAATTCGACAACTAACGGCAAATACGCTCTTTTGATTGACTCTGAAGGAATGAAGCAGGGCCGGTATTCAGCTAAGCTCAAGATTGATTCACCTTCTCAGGATGTTCCTCGAAAAGCGGGATTGACGGCCTCCCGTGGAATCCCGAACGGCTATGTTCCGCCCGCCGGACAGGAACAGCTTTTAGCTCTTGCAATCGACGGCAACCGACAGGATTTTTATTTCAATTCCAATGCGTCTTTAGCTTACGTTAATGCAGCCGGAAGTGAATGGGGTTTTCCGGCCAAAATAGAAAGCTCGGGTCCGGTATCTTCAACGCAAAGAATCAACGGTGCAACTGCAACCTTTGAAATCGACAATCAAACTTTGAGTGTCAAATTCGGAACTTATCGGAATGTTTCCGGTGCGGCCTTGGTCGGCGCGAATGTCGTATTGACGTTTTCAAGTGTTCGGCCTTCAAATTTGAGTGTCGGAGATACAATCTTCCAAACTGCAACCGGTTATGCCGGGCCTCCAAGCGCAAACATTCTTTCGTTAGGTCCGACCGATTACGATGTTACTTTGAATGTTGGTGCTTTAGGTCTTTGGGCTCCTGTTCCTTATGAAGTCGGATTCGGCCTTTCTCTTCGTCCGTCCGATATTGCCGATCAGATAAATACGGCGTCCGTTGCGCAGTTGGGTTATTCGGTCGTTGAGATTTTCACCGATTCTTTCGGAACGAAACTGAGGCTCATTTCCAAGACTCGCAACGTCAATTATGATCCTCTTGCGACTGTTGGTTCAAGAGTCAATTTGTTGACCGTAACGCCAGCGGCAATGTCTGCGGATTTCCAAAACGATACGGGTTGGATAACTGCGGTTTCTCCCGGAACGCTTGGAACTGATTTCCTTGCAACAGTAACTCAAAATGAAGCCAATGACGTTTTGAAGATTGCTGTTGACCCGACGGGCGGCGGTTCTTCGTTCCAAAACATTTCTTTTCAGACCGGCTATTGGACTTCCCAACAGATTGTTGATTATATCAATGCTCAAGGTCTTTTTGTTAAGGCTTTGATTCTCAGCGGTAATTCGGCTCCGACGGCTGCAACGCCTTCGTTTATGCTTTTCGGAAAACAATTCAGTATTACAGCAAATGCGATTACAGGCGGCGGCGTTGTAACTTACAATCATACCTTCGGAACAATTCACACTGATCCTTTCTCAATCAATGATATTATTGCAGAATTGAATGCGGCTTACGCGGCGAATAACGTTAACGTCGTTGCGTCTGCAATTCCGGTTGGGCCTCTTCCGTCTCCGCCTTATCGTTTGCGATTGATTTCTCAGACAACAGGTTCGGCGTCTTCAATCGTTGTCAATAGCGATAGCGGAACCGGCGCGAATACCATTATTGGATTTGCTACCGGTGAAGGTTCACAAGGTTCTGATCCTCTTATCGGAGCACACGCGGTTCTTTTGCCTGATAATCGAATTCAAATCATTGGAGATTTTCCGGGCGTTCTTTCTTCCCTGCAACTTGAAAGTGAAAATAACGGCTCGACCGGAGACTCGAATTTAGGCTTTTCTGCAAGCGGCGCTTTCGCTCTCGGAACAGATAACGCAGGCGCAATCGTTTACGGTGATAACGGCGTAGCGGAACCGTTTGCGATTACACTCAGCACAAAAGCGAGCCTGCAAAGCCGACCTGTTCCGGTTAGCGGCTTGAATCTGGACGGCAAATATCTTGATCTTCAAATTGATTCTAATCGATTCACTGTAAACTTTCTTAACACTCGCATTGCAGCTTCTTTGACGGCTTCAGGGATGATCAATGCCGTCAATTTCCGGCAAGGTTATCGATTCTTTTTAACGCCTTTGGCGGCTCCGCCGATTGTGCATTCTCCGGATAAAAAATATATTGGATCGTTGGCAGGCGGCGGCAAGATTGTTGACGGTGAATCCGGTTACGGTTACTGCGATATCATCAATAATACTCGACATTACGATTGGCGCGGTGCGGGTTTTGTTCCGACTAGATCCTTGATGCAGGGCAATGCAGGATTTTTCAAACAAGCAAATGTTCCTTTGAACGCAATTGGTGCAGCGCCTTTTACTTTGACTCAAGCTGCCGCTCCGGCTGCAACCGCAACAATAAATGCAATGTCTTACATTACTTCCAACAGTATTTCGGCTTTGGATGCAAATGAAGCTGCGTTGCATTTTACAACCGGCGGTGTTGATAGAGGTTTATTCAGATTTTCAGTTGATTTTAGTATTGGTGTAACAAAATCATTCAGGGCCGGTGTTCTTTCATATCTTGGTACAGGTCCGATTGCGTTACACGTTGGCGGAATTTTTCTCGAAACTTTTGGTGCGTTCCATACCGCAGTTCGATTGACGACTTTTAATGCAGCGGTTGGAACCGCTCCTTATCCGCAAGCTGTTACTCGAAACAGTATTGCGATTGGCGGAATAAATCAAGCCGGTATAACCACTTCTAGCGGAGAAGTTTGGTATATTATTGATTTGACTTCAATATCAGAAAAAATAAGTGTCGGAGATGTTTTATCTATTGCTATTCCAGCTCCGACTTCATTTACAGTTGCGGCCGTTATTCCGCGCGCCGATGCTTCAATGCGTTGCGCAACTTTGGAACAGGTCGATAATCGTCTTTCTTATCGCTTGAATAACGTTCCGGCGTCTCCGGTTGTGCGCACTCTTTCTTTCGATACTTCGGCAACTCAATCTGCGTCTGCAATTATTTCTTCAATCAATTCAACATTTTGGTCTATCGGCGATCAAGGCAGAGCGGACCGTTCCGCAAATAAATTGGTTATCGAAAGCACTGTTGCGGGTTCTACTTCTCGGGTTGATTTGATACATCCGATTTTCGATAGCGGTGCAATTTATGCTCTTGGATATCAACCTGATAACGTAAGAATGGAAATTGATTCTGCGGCAGTTGGTAAACATCAACTGATACATTTTCAATTTTCCGCAGCCGGACTTAGCAGATTCGGAGAATTCGTTGCTGTTGCAGCGGATACCGAAAATACTCTTCCTGTTGTTGCAACTGTTACAAACGGCGCTTTAACAGGTTATCTCAAAGGTGTTTATGCCTTCTATTCCAAAGATGGAGAAGGCCCGTTCGGTTATCAAGGCGTAGCTCATGAAGCACACGCTTATCTTTTAATTGAATGTTCAAACATTGCAGACGATTGGTCTTTGGTTCCTGCTTTGACTTTCAATAGCGTTATTTATGGAGCGCGTACTTTTACTGCCGGTGTTGATTATGCAGGCTTTGAAGTCAAAGATCAATCAACAAATACTCCGAATGCAAGTGATTACGTTTATGAACTTTGGGCGAAAGACAATCTTGCGGCCGAAGTTCATCGTGGATTTTCTGGTTTTGTAAAACTTGCCGATAATCTTTCCGTTCCTAAATATTTCAAAGTTGCTCCGATTAATGGCGCGCGTCCAATGAAGGGCGCGCAATCAACTGTTTATATCAAATTCCCTGATTTCAGTACGTTGAATATCGCAGGTGCGGAATGGTTTATTGTTAATAATGTTCTTGAAAGTGCTTTGACTTCAGTCGGCATGGAAATGCCTTTGACCGCCGGTGAAATCGTTAATCAAATCAATGCTGCGGCTCATACCAATGGAATTTCGACTTCGCCTGCTCAAGTCGCAGCCGGAAATCGAATTCTTCTTTCTTCAAGCGATTACGGTTCTCTCAGTAATGTTTTGATTTGGTGTAATAAAATTCCGGGCGGTGTTCCTGAAGATACGAACGATGCCGACAATTCGCATAATGCTTTTGGTTTTTACAATTATCTTTCTCAGGTAGTTGTGCCGATTGATCCGGCGAATTATATGAGTGGAACTGTAAGCGCTTTTGCCGCAGCCGTAGCATTAACGGATTCGATTCCCAACAGCACAACTAATATTCTTCAAGTTCGGCCTGCGGTCAATCCCGCTTTGACGCCTGAAACTTGGGCCGTAATTGATGTTGATGCTTCAACAAATGCACCAATTTATGCAGGTGTTTGGGAAGGCACGCCTTCTCGCGTTATTTTGGCTAAAGCAAATGTTGGCGGTTTTGTTCAAATAGAAACTGCCTTAGCTTATCCAACTTGGCTTAATATCAACGATCATATTTGGATTAATTCAACTGTTTTTGGTTTGGTAAAAGCTATTGATGTAGTTGCTCCTTTTACTCAAGTTACTCTCAAAACTCCTTGGGCGGACGAAGCACTTTGGCCTGTCGGAGCAACTGTCTATTTCTCCGGCGGTTGGCCTATGATGAATAATATGTATGCCGCACCGGTCGGAGCAAATTTCCTTCAATCTTGCCGTTGGGGTTACGGTAGCGTAGGAACCGACGGAAACGATATGTGGCGGGTTGTTCTTAACGGAACCAATTATTCGACGCGCGTTGCTTCGGTCAACCAATATACGAATCTTGCAAGCGCAATCAATTCCGGCCTAAATCTTTTGGCTTGTACGGCGTCTTCGGGAGACTTGATCCTGAAGACCGAAGCCAAAGGTGCAGGCAACCAATTGCGGGTTAAGGGTTTGTTGGAAGGTGGAACCGGAGCTGAAAGCTTTGGTTTTGGAAGCACTGTTATCAAAGTGACGACTCCGATCAATATGGTTACGCCGTTTACGCCCGGCGAAATTTTGATCAATCTTGATAATCCGAGTTGGACTGCAACGGTTGTCGAAACGGTCAATTTCCAAACGCTTATCGTTGCGAATCCGACCGGCGTCCCTGCGGTCGGAGATCATCTTTTTGGTCTTCACTCCAGCGTACAAACAACTTTTGGAAGCATGACTTCGGCTTCAAATTGGCGATATGCTTCTCTGGCGAATAACGGAGCGGTTGACGCTCTTTCGACCTTCAATACCGGTTACAACACTCTTGCAATCGTCTGCTCAGACAACAAAGAGCGAACGATTGTTTTGAATGATATTCCGAACACGCCTGCATCTTATGACCGCACGCAACTTTTGACTTTCTTGAATATGCCGCGCGTCGGCGTTACTGGTAATGCTGTGGCTTGGATTGGCGCGGGCGATTTGATTGTAAGCGAATATGCGCCTGCGTTGCCTCGCTATTTCAGAGGCGCATCTTTTGTTGAAAATCATGAAGGAAACAATGCTTCTTCAGTTTCAACGATTCGTTTAAGCAATCTAAGTTGCGGTCTTTTTGAAGTTGATACGGCTGCTATTCCGGCTCCTGTTTATACTGATTTGATTCCCGGAGCGCGTGTACAATTCATGATTGGCTTGACGACTTACGACGCAATTTGCGTAACTAATCAAAACAACAATGTAATAAATGCTCCGGCTCCGCACGGGCCGAAATGGGTTATTGGTTTAATCGCCGATCCAAGTACGCCGACCACGCTTCCGACTGTTGGAACGGACGTAGTTTCATTCAACAATCCTTTAACCGGATTTTTCAAAGTATTATCGCAAGTAACGACTTCTCTGAATTTCAAAACAGGGCATCCGGTTCGTCTTTTCCGATATGATTCTATAACAACTGATTATCTTGAATCTTTAATTCCAACTTGGAATCATCTCAATCATCTTATCGACTTTACTCCTGCGTTGAATTTCAGCTATAGTCCGACTTGGAATCTCATTATTTCGGATCGTTATGTCGCAGGCTCTTATGATCCTGTTACTTATCCAAGACTCGGAAGCATTGCAGTTCGGGATACTTCAATTTCATCGGCTTGGCAGCAATTGCATCTTGATGTTTTAAGCGGCTCTCAAGGCTTGTATAATCGGGTTGGCGGCTCTTGGATTGACCCGGCGTTTGTCTACCCGGCAAACTGCAATCCGAATGCTCATGGTTCGGATCAGGGTCCGCCGGTCATTACCGCCGACTTCCCGCTTGCAGCGAATACTTGGATTATCAGCAATCCGAATGCGCAACTTGATGCACGCCTTGATACGGACACGGCATTTCATCATGCCGTATTGAATCCCGGAAGCAGTCCGATTCTGATAACGCTTTGGGATATTATCGACCAAATCAACGGTTTCGGTATAGTTCTTGGATTGAATGCGACTTATCCGTTTACGGTGCAAGCCGGTCATACCAGACTGAAATTCACTGTTGATTATGCAATGGTTCCGGTAACGGTCAATTTTGTTATCGGCTCAACTTATACCGCTCAAGAAATTGTTGATGAAATAAATTCAGCAATTGCCGCTTCAGCTTCAGCGGGTCAAGCTGCGGCAACGGTTTGGAACGGACAAGTAATGATCTTGTCGCTTCATCCTGGCTTAAGTAGCGAGATTCTGATTCATGAAGACGACGGAACTTTGCCGGGATACATCAACGGCTGGTTAGGCTTCCCTTGGCAGGGAGCGCATAGTTACGCTCGTTCGGATGTTGCTTATTTCGACGATGGAGGCACGGCCGGATTTTTAGGAACCGGAATTCGGGCCTTGGCAACCGTTGAAGATTTCCTTTCCGACGGCGGTCATATTCGGATAACAACGGCTAAGTATCCGCAAACAAACATCCTTTCGTCCGTCGAAATTGGATCTTCGTTCTACGGATCTTCGGCAAATTCGTTGCTTGGCTTCGCTTATGGCGGAGTCGGACCTGTTTATGGTAACGAAAGTGATTTCACTTATACCATTAACGATATTGTCAATCGAATCAATGCGGCATACGGCGGTTATGCAGTCGCAGCGGTTTCAGGCAATTCGATTCGACTCGAAAGCATCGTTCAAGGCAATGAAGCGACGGTTGAAATTCTGCCCGAAACGACTTGGCATGTTCAACGAACAATCGGTTTGACGCCTCAACTGGTTTACGGCGATACGCTTCGATTCATTGCGCAAACAATTACTTCGCCTTGGATTTATTTCGATATTTCGTAAGCAAGGAATTTTATGGACGTTCAAACCATATCTCCGATTCCGTTAGACAAATCGCAGGAATTCCAACGGAATGTTTTCTGTCAAAAATCGCAGACAATCTCTCCGATCCCGTTGGACCGGAGCGTAACAATTACGACTGGAAAAACCACTATGGGAAATTACGAAGCCAGACTCGACATTACACGCGGGACTTACAAGCAGTTTATCTTTCAACTGGAAACCGCAGACGATATTACTCAACATCGCGATATTCTTATGACGATCAAGAACTATCCTAACGATGATGATTCTGCAATTGTGCTGTCGAAAGCTTTTGATTCTTCGGCAAGCGATTTGACAACCGGCAAGATCGTTTTCACGTTCTTGCCGGAAGATACTAGAGCACTAGAAATGAAAACGTTCTGGTATGACGTGCAACTCGAATTGAAGGTAAATGAGATTTATCAAGTTTCAATTGGTAATTTCGTTATTAATCGAAACATTTATCATCGGATGAATGGAGTTTCTGATTAACATCCTCTCAAAGCATCTCTCATTAACTGATCTTGAATTTTGAGAATTAACATTTGAATGATTTCTTCTAATCCTTTATCTCTTTCGTCTTTATTGGTCGGACCGTAAAGATTGAAAAAATCAATAGTGCTACCTAATTTCCATGGTGCCTTGTATCTTGGATTTTGTTCCATTTCAAGATGTTTTTCATTAACGAATAGTTCTAATTGACAATTAAATTTGAACCGAGTTTTAGGAAACTCTTTAGCGAGAGTTGCAAGAATTATTTCAGTAGTTCCCATTTAATTTTCCTTAAAGCCGAACCGGCATAACGAGATATACATTGGCCGCGCCGACCTGCTTGAAAATAATAGGATTAAATCCTTTTTTATCGACTCTGATTTCAAGCGGAACATCTTGCTTAGCGCAACCTTCTTTGAGCACCGCAGTCAAATATTTCAGACTTACTCCGATAGTCAATTGTTGACCAGCATCTTCGCCGGTCAAGTTATTTACATAGTCTGAAACTTTGATTTCGGCAGTCGCATCGCCCAATTCTTGACTTACAGCCTCAATAACGAATTTATCATCAAGTTGAAATTTCACACTGAATTGAGCAATTCGGGACATTTCTGAAATTACTTCAGACAATTCTTTCATATTTACGGTGTAAGATTTATCGAAGTCTTGAGGAAAAACCATTCGATAATCAAGATCCTCGCTATCTATGAGTCTGATAATCGAAGTCATATTTTCAGATTGAATTCTGACATAATCAGGATCTTTTACGATGTAATCTTCGTCATTGCCATAATTAAGTTCGGCATCGTAATATTTGTTTTTTTCTTTACGCTCTTCTCCCTCAAAGAATTCAACCGTGAAAGAATCGGTAAATGAATTGCTGTCGATATTTTTGAAGATCGGATCAAGTTTTTCGACGGCGGAAGTCGGGAGAATATAGAGTCCGTCTTTTTCGATTCCATCAATTTTGAATTGATTGGTGCAGGGATAAAGCCCAAGTGCGCAGCCGTCGGTTGTAACCAAATTCAAGTTTGAATCCCTGAACTCGAAATGAATTCCATTCAATTTCGTTCTTGGATCATTTTTACCTGCTAAAAAAGAAACCTTATCAAGAGCATCCAAAAGAGTTTTGGGATTGGTGTTCAACCGATGCTTCGGCTTTTTGTTGTCGAAAGATGGAATTACAGGAAATTCTTCAGACGTTTCGAGGTAGACCGTCCGAACGATCTTGCCGGTGTTGACCTCAAGAGTTGGCCTCTCATCTTTGACTATTTGTTTGAAAATGAGAGTTTCGACCTTTGCCGACTTGGCAATATCGTTAATGATGTTGAACGGAATTGCGAATTCTGCGGATGCGTTGACGGTTGCAGGAATTCGTTGCGTTAAAAAGAAATCATAGTTCATACCGATAATGGTGAGTTGATTTCCATTAGCAATCATTTGAACGCAATTCAGAATCGGAGCGGTGTTTTTAAAGCAAATCTTTGAGAAACCCGCCAAGGCATTTTTCAGAGCTTTGGTTTGAACGGAAAAATTCATTTTCAGTCCTTAACTATTTTGATGAGCCGAGTGTTAACGCAGGTGCCGCTTGCCTTGAACGTGTCCGGCGGATTTGGGAAAACAGCCGCATTATTGTTTTCAAGCCACTGTCTGAACTCAACTGATTTTCTGTTCTCTCGAAAGAATGGGCTCTCGGAAACGACTGAAACTAGAATCCCGCCATTATCAAGAAGGTTGTTAAAAGCGTACAGAATATGGTCAACATCTTGTTGCATAGAAAAAGGCGGATTCATAATAATTTTTTTGAATACACCGGTCGGAGAAATCGGAAGGCATGTTAGAAAATCTCCTTCAAGCGTTTCGTAGCCTTTACCCTTCAGAATTTCAATACACTTCGGATTCAATTCAACGCAAAAAACCTTTGCTCCGACTCTGCTAATTTCGTCTGCAATTGCGCCCTTCCCGGCTGAAGGTTCAAGGACAATATCACCTTCGGTAATTTTCGCCAGTCGAATCATTGCAGCGGTAAGTTCCTTCGGAGTCTCGAAAAACTGAAAAACCTTCTTCGGATCAATCACTTCGCCGGTCTGAAGCGCAGCTTCAATATCATCGGTCGGGTTATGATCAAAAAGATGCGCTTTAGCTTTTTTGTTCCATTTCCCGCCAAGAGCAACCAAAGCTTTGTTGACTGATTCATAAAGTTTGCGCTCAAGTTGTTTTGGAGGTAAAAAAAGAGACATTCCCTCAATACGGGATTCAATCAAGACATTCAGAACATCGTTATCAAGTTTCAAAGTTTAATCCTTTGCATTCAAATATTTGGCGTTATGAATGAAGATTTTAACAAAACCGCCTCTGTCGGTACAGATTTCGGGCGATTGACCGTTGTTTCCTTTCAAGTCAATATCGTTCGTTCTTACGATTTCGGAAAGTGTTTTTAAATCATAGAATTCAATGTTTTTTGTGTCTGTTTCGACGATGAATTCAATTTCAATGCAATCTGATATTTTTCCTTTAAATCCTCGATATTCTTTAATGTTCCATTGCGGAAAACATCTTTGAATATGATAGCGAAGAATTGCCGCTTTGACTAAATTGATTTGTTCTTTTGTCATTTAATTCTCGATTTTCCAACCGCCCCATTTTTTGAGCAATTGATCATTCACTTCGGCAAGAATTCCTTTGGCTTGCAGGCGGCGGAGAATATGCGTATATTCGTTCCAATCCGCACAGCCGAAAGGATCAAAGTAAACCACTTTCCAAACTTCAATAGAAGCACCGGTAGGCATTGTTGCCATATGCTCTTCAAACGTTTTTGAAAAGTGCTTTTCGATCCATTTAGGACCGTAGTTGCGCCGCGCCCAAAGAACCGCCTGTTTCTCTTCAGTTGTAAAAACGGTCAATTTAAAGTCTTTTTTTCGCTTCGATTCTTGATAATTCTTTTGGCGAATTCGTTCTTGCTCTAATCTTTGCAGGCGATTTTCTTCTGATTCCTTTTCTTTCTTTCTTTTTTTATAAGTTTTCACTATTTCTTTTCGTTTCTCTCGATATTTTTCATCGTTAAGATAACGCAATGATCTTTGTTTATTAATTTTTTCTTTATATTCATTGGTTTTGTAGTAAATTTTAGCATGTTTATCCTTGCAATCACTAGAACAGAATTTTTCGTTATTATGATTTGGCCTAAACTCTTCTTTGCACACTTCGCATTTTTTGATTGGCAGTTCTTTCTTTTGATAATTATCTTTCATCCATTTTTTGTTTTTAGTTAGGATTTTTTCTTTGTTTTCGTTATAGTATTCCTGCCAATAATTAGCGCGCTTGCGCTTGTCCGAAGCGATCCTGCATTCTTCCGAACAGAATTTGACGTTCGCTTTTAGAGGCACAAATTCAGCTTCGCAAAATGCGCAATTTATAGGCAATAGAGTTGCTTTTTTGTCTTTATAATATTTCTTAAGATATTCTTTTTTCCTTTGAATTTTGCAAGCCTCAGAGCAAACTTTGCTTTGCGGATATTCAGGTGTAAATTCTTTGTCGCATTGAGTACAAATTCTTGTCTTGATCATTATCAAAATCCTCAAGGTGAAGGAAAATCATAAAAGACAAACGCGGCAGCAGTCATCATCACACAACCGATTCCAAAAAAGAACTTATCAATTCGGGTGTTCGGTTCTTTCAAAGACGATCCGAGACTTGGGCCGAACCATGCTCTAAAAGCAAGGCAAAATCCAACAAGAAAAAGAAAGAGAATTGTAATTATTCTTATGGCAATTGGAGTTGGAATCATTGATTTTTCTTAAGCCCGCCGTAGCGGGCCTATTTGAAACTAAGCGTTAAAAGCAGCCTCTTCTTCAGTTTCAGCAAGCCATGTAGGACGAAGCCCAACGATTCCTTTGATATCGCAAAGGCGAGCCGGGCGGAAGCTTGTATCACGTTCTATTCCTTGGATTCCCTGAAGAGTCCGCCCGCCGAAACCGCGCGCCCGAATGGCTTGCAATTCAGACAGGCTAAAATAGCAGAGTTCGCCTTCCCCGCGATTGCCGCCGATGTTTTGCGCCCAACCGAAGAAAGTGTCCTTGCCGTCGAATTCGGTTGCAAACCATTCTCCGGAACCGTAAGCGTAAAAGAATTTCACGTAAGCAACCTGATTCGGTCCTTTGCCGTCTTGAGCGTAAAGCTTCGGCAATTTCGAGAGGATTTCTTTGGTCAAAAGTTTTTGTTTCATCGTCGTGCTCCTTGTTTGAACCGTGGCTGGTTCGTTGATTGATGATCAGGTTATAGCACAAACCATTTCGGTTGTCAAGAAAAAAGTGATAATTTTTCAGCACTCAACAGTGCGGGTGAAATGACCGTTTTGATCGGTTGAAGGGATGCGAACCTTTTTGGTTTGAATGGTCCGCTCATCGGCCAGCTTGCGCGGGCAAATGAAATTCAACCAAGTCCAGTTGCTTCCAAATTGCACTCTTGGAACCACGATTTCGCGACCGGGCAGGTAGTTGCCGCCGCAAGAGGATTGACTCGGGACTTCTTCGGTGAGCTTGACCCGCATGCTTTTCTTGTTGATTTTGCAGACGGTTCCGGCAGAATTATCTCGTTCTTTGAACTACCTGTTAGGAACAGTACTAGTCAATTCTTGTCCAATCGGCAGTTTCGTCTCAATCAAGCTGTCTTGATCTTGACCAGCGCTCCCAAGGCGACAAGCTGTAACCGTGTGACTCACGGCCGATTCTCTAAGGTTTATTGCAGCATTCAAATCTCTATCGATTTGAAAACCACACTCACACTTGAAAATTCTGTCTTCAAGTGTGAGACTTTCATTTATTAAACCACAATGAGAACAAGTCTTTGAACTTGCATAGAATCTATCAGCTTTATAGACAGGAATTCCTGCCCAAAAAGCTTTGTAAATCAATTGTCGGATAAATTCAGACATTGCTGCGTCTGAAATTGCACCTGCTAAACAATGATTCTTCAACAAGTTCTTGACTGCAAGATCCTCAACAACAATGAACTCCGGTCGCTTGGCTATCACTTCCGAAGTTGCTTTGTTAATTGCGTCTTTTCTGATATTAGCAATATGTTTATGATGTTTTGCTAATTTTCTCTGAGCTTTCTTCCGATTATTTGATCCTTTCTTTTTTCTGCTTACTGCCTTCTGAAGCAAACGAGTGCGTTCTTTGTTCTTGCTTGCAGCCTTTGGATTCTCAAAGACTGTACCGTCACTCAAGGTTGCAAGATGACTTACACCAACATCAATTCCTAAAGGTTCTCCTGT
>Ga0172379_10007585_pt1 | contig 14025 bp, 12 predicted proteins | sample GrowelOW334metaG_FD_119756 | JGI IMG/M metagenome (GOLD analysis project Ga0172379, IMG submission 119756) | Groundwater microbial communities from an aquifer near a municipal landfill in Southern Ontario, Canada - Groundwater well OW334 metaG | ecosystem: Environmental > Aquatic > Deep... | reverse complement strand
CGCTTTTAAACATAATTACGCTTATTCTACTGGTCGCCGGGGTATTTGTCTTCCTGTTTACAGACCAGTTGGTTACTTTGATTGCGTACGGTTTTGATGCGGAGAAAAGGAAAACAACCGCTGAACTGGTCAGAGTCATGTATATCAGCGTTCTTTTTTTCGGGGCAAGCAATATTATATCAGGAGTACTGCATTCATTCAGAAGGTTTGTTGCTTATTCACTGGCGCCGATCATGTATAATCTGGGAATAATCTTCGGTATCGTCGTATTTGTACCCAAGTACGGGATTATGGGGCTGGCCTACGGAGTAATTCTCGGGGCATTTTTACATCTGGTTGTTCAACTGCCTTCAGTTTACAAATCCGGATACAAATACAGCTTGGTTATGAGTATGTCACTGCCGGGCGTCAGAAAAATCGGAAAGCTGATGCTACCGCGCGCATTCGGACTGGGAGTCACTCAGCTGAATCAGGCTGTCACTACCACTATTGCCTCAACGCTGGTTGTCGGCAGTGTGGCGGTTTTTAATCTGGCGAATAATTTACAGTATTTTCCGATCAGTGTATTCGGGGTCTCTCTGGCACTATCCGCCTTTCCGGTTTTCTCTCAGGCATTCATTGAAAATAATACATCAAAATTTGTTCTGCATTTTTCTCAGACATTCCGCAGAATATTATTCATTGTGATTCCAATCAGTATCGTAATCCTGCTATTACGCGCTCAGATTGTCCGACTGGTTTTAGGATCCGGCAATTTTGATTGGGAAGATACTATCCTGACGGCGCAGACACTCGGGTTCTTCTCTATATCACTATTCGCCCAGAGTCTGATTCCAATGCTGGCCCGTTCATTCTACGCGTTTCAGAATACCAAGACGCCGGTAATTATCAGTGTCATTTCCATGGTAATTAATATAGTCGGATCCATTTTGTTGGTACAACCAATGGGGGTTCTGGGTCTCGCTCTGGCATTTTCCATCGCGAGCTTCGTAAATATGATATTATTATTGATCGCGCTGCGTACTAGGTTAGGGGATTTGGATGATCAGCGGATTGTTAATTCAACATTGAAAATTATTTTATTATCCTTACTGATGGGTCTGACAATTCAGGCTCTGAAATACGTTATCGGCCCCTGGGTTGATATGCAGACTTTTTTCGGAGTGTTAATACAGACCGCGGGCAGTACGCTTGGCGGGGGGTTGGTATATGTTCTGCTGGCTGTCAAGCTGAATTTTGACGAGGTGGACATTATTAAAAAATTCCTGCAAAGAGCAAAAAATCAGTTCGCTAATTTACACAAATAATGACTGAAAAAACGAATATCAGAAATTTCTGTATCATCGCACACATTGACCACGGTAAGTCTACTTTGGCCGACCGCCTTTTGGAATTTACCGGAACGGTGGAAAAAAGGAAAATGAAGGAGCAGCTTTTGGACCGGATGGATCTGGAACGGGAACGGGGGATTACCATCAAATTACAGCCGGTCAGAATGGATTATACTCTTGACCAGAAAGAGTACGTTTTAAATCTGATTGATACGCCGGGTCACGTGGATTTCGGATATGAAGTGTCCAGGTCTTTGTCCGCCGTGGAAGGCGCTTTGCTTCTGGTTGATGCGACACAGGGTATTGAAGCACAGACACTGGCCAATCTGTACCAGGCGATTGATCAGGATCTGACGATTATTCCGATCATCAACAAAATAGATTTGCCGAATGCGGATATAGAAAGAGTGTCAAATGAACTGGCGCATCTTTTAGGTATTGATCCGGCAGAAATAATTTTGGCATCGGCAAAAACCGGAGTGGGGGTCCCGGAAATTTTGAAAAGAATTATTGAAGTTATTCCGGAGCCGGAAGAAAGTAAACTGGATTCTCTACGCGCCCTTATTTTTGATTCATACTATGACGAATATCAGGGTGTGGTATCACTGGTCCGGATTGTGGATGGTACGCTGAAAAAAGGCGACGAAATATATTTGCCGGCAACCGGGAAAAAAGGCGCAACGCTTGGTATTGGTGTATTAAAACCAGAATTGCATGAAAAAGAAAGTCTTTCCGCCGGCGAAATCGGCTACGTTATCACCGGATTAAAGACTGTTAAAGACTGCAGGGTCGGCGACACAATCATGCTTTTAAACCATGAGCCTGATCTGGAACCGCTGCCGGGATATAAAGAGGTAAAACCGATGGTTTATGCCGGATTCTTTCCTAAAGAGGGTGATGATTCCGGCAAGTTGAGGGAAGCACTGGAAAAACTGCATCTCAGTGATTCGGCTTTTGATTATGTGCCGGAGAAATCCACGGGACTGGGGCTGGGATTCCGGTGCGGATTTTTAGGCATTCTGCATTTGGATATTATTCAGGAGCGGCTTGATAGGGAATACGGTCTGGAGGTTATTGTGTCCATCCCGTCTGTCGCATATCACGTAACATTGAAGAGCAACGAAAAGATAGTAATAACCAGCCCGGCTGATTTTCCGGATGAAGAAACAATACTTTCCATTGAAGAACCTTGGATGAAAGTGGACCTGGTTACTCCGGCGAAATATCAGGGGGCGCTGATGGATCTGGTATTGGCAAAAAGAGGGACTTATGATACGACGGAGTATCTGGAAATGGAAAGAATTATTCTGCATTTTGAAATGCCCCTTACTTCTCTGATTGTTGATTTTTATGATAAACTAAAAAGCATAACCCAGGGGTATGCTTCAATGAATTATGAGTTTCATGGCTACCATGAAGCTAAAATACGCAGACTGGACATTGTCGTAAACGGGGATGTGGTAGAGGCACTGGCAACGTTTGTTTATGAGGATTCTTCACACGTAACTGCACGCCGGGTGGTCAGTACATTAAAAGACGCCATACCAAAGCAGCTGATAGAAATCAGGATCCAGGGAGTACTGGGTTATCAGAAACAAAAGGGAACTCACCAGGCGGGCGGAAAGGTAATCGCTTCCGAAAGAATTTCACCATTAAGAAAAGACGTTACGGCAAAATTGTACGGTGGGGATGTCACCAGAAAAAGAAAGCTTCTGGAAAAACAGAAGAAAGGCAAGAAAAAAATGCGTTCGTTTGGAAAAGTGGATATCCCTTCAAAAGTATATCTGTCGGTATTGAAAGGTAAATAGTTTAGCTAAATGCCGGATATACCAAAAAGAAGACCATTGCGATTACTCCAATAATAGAAATAACTGTCCAGATAATATTGTAAACCTTCTTTTGCTTTTTGGTCATAAATTATTAATTTAGTTTATTGTATGTCTAAGGAATATTTTACCAAACATCTTAAAGAAGGGGAAGAAACCATCAAAATAGTGCGGGCCTATGCTTTGAGTCAGATATTGAAAATTGCAATCATTATTGTCCTGGTGCTTCTGCCTTTTTTTCTGCTTTTTCCGCTGTTTCAGCGGGGGTTATGGGGAGTAATCGGCTTTTTTGTCCTGCTGGCTCTTGCGATTGTCTTCACTGTACGCACTTTTATTATCTGGTATTATAACGCCTTTATGATTACTAATAAAAGGATAATTGACTTTGACCAGCGCGGTCTTTTTGATAAAACGGTTTCGGTTGCTACTTATGACAAAATTCAGGATATTAGTTTCAATAAAAAGGGTGTCTTTTCAACGCTTTTTAATTATGGTACTATTGTAATTCAGACTGCGGGGGCCAATGCCAATCTGGAGATACGGAATGTCTTTGAACCTGAAAAAATTCAAGATGCTATTATGGAAATTCAGAAGGATTCCCTGCAAAATGAGCAGGCAGGCAAGGAAGAAATGTCCGCGGCTGAACTGATTGATATTCTGGAACAGACAAAGGAAAAGCTGGGCAAAGAAAGGTTCAATAAATTTTTAAAATCACAAAACATTAATTCTTTACCAGAAGAAGAAAAGAATGAGTCTGAGGGTGAACAAGAAAAATAAGTTAAATAGGTTTTTACCTTCGCGCTTGTTTCTAATAATTGGGGTGACAGTACTTGTGTTTTTCTCGGTATCACTGGGTAAGGAAGTAATAAGAAGATATGAGGTAAATAAAGATATTCAGACACTGGAACAGGAGGTATCGGAAATGGAAAAGCAAAATGCTGAATTGACTGATCTTATTCAATATTTAAATACTAACAGTTTTAAGGAGAAAGAAGCGCGCACTAAATTAGGGATGGCAAAAGCTGGTGAAAAGGTGGTTGTTATTCCTGATGTAAAAGTAGTGGATGAAAATACTACTGAATCCGAGGCAGTAGGCGCCCCGGATAATGTAGAGGAATTATCCAATCCTGAGCGCTGGTTCGCATATTTTTTTAATCAATAATAACTAATATAAAGTCATGCCCAGTAAAACAATAAAAAATAAAAAAATGGAAGATCCGAACGAGGTGAAATCGGCATCCAAAGAAGCGTTAAAAAATAGCAACGAGAAAAATTTGATCAAAAAACCAGAAACGAAGAAAGAAACCGAAAAACCGGCACCAGTGAAAGATGCAGAAATATCAAAAACGGCAGATGGTGAAGGAAAGTTGAAACCAAAGAAAAAAAGAAAGAATAAGAAGGTAATAATTCTCGCAGTAGTTTTGTTTATTGTAGTAATCTTAGGCGGGTTGGCGACTGTGGGATTTGGGGTGTACAAATATCACTGGGATAACCAATTTGCTCAGACAATCGTCAAAACTCTTCCTTATCCCGTGGCTGTTGTGAATGGCAAAATCATTAAATATTCGGATTATCAATCCGATGTTGATGCATTGAAATATTTTTATGAAAAGCAGAAAGAGCTTTATCCTGATCAGGCAGCTGATTGGACAATTGAAGAGGTAAGGAAAAATGTTATGGACCGTCTGATTGAAGATGAACTGGCGTCGCAGATCGCATCACAAAAGGGAATATCTGTTTCTCAGGAAGAGGTGGACAATGAATTTAATTTGATTGTCAGTCAGGCAACATCTCAGGAAGAAGTTGAAAAAACCATCCTTGATCTTTATGGTTGGACACCTGACCAGTTTAAGGATAAAGTACTGTATAAATTCCTGTTGCGCAGCAAGTTGGAGACAAGCATCAAAGAAGACCCGGCAATCATTGCAGAGCCAAAAGCCAAAGCCGAGGAAGCATTAGCAAAAATAAAGTCGGGTGAATTGACGTTTGCTGAGGCAGCACTCCAGTACAGTGATGATGCAACTGCGACAAGCGGTGGTGATCTCGGATATTTTGGCAGGGGAGAAATGGTAAAAGAATTTGAAGACGCAGCGTTTGGATTGGAGGTCGGCACTGTGAGTGATATTGTAACCACGCAGTTTGGCTACCATATTATTAAGGTGGATGAAAAAACTACACAGGGAGAGGGTGATGCGGCTAAAGAGGTTGTAAAAGCCAGTCACATTCTGATTGCTTTCCCTTCTATTGATGATTGGTTAGCAGGTGAAGTTACCAAGGCAAAAGTCTACCATCTGATAAAAACATAAAATCCCTCTAAAAGAGGGGATTATGGAGCCAGCGGTGGGAGTCGAACCCACGACCTCTGCTTTACGAAAGCATTGCTCTACCAACTGAGCTACGCTGGCGGAATATAGGTTGCGTCTATCACACTATACAGAAAACAAAACCGAAGGTCAACTAATTACATTCATGAAAATTGTAGAAAAAGAGGATCAAGTTATTGAATCAGGCAAAGCATTCAAATATAACGGCGGAGGGGGCTCTGCCGTTTTATTGATACATGGATTCACAGGCAATCCATATAGTATGCGGGTTTTAGGTACCTACCTGGCAGACAGAGGGATTGATGCGTATGGTATTAGGTTAGCCGGTCACGGGACGGATGTTGAAAATTTGGCCCAGACTGATTACCGGGACTGGCAGGAATCAGTACGCGTGGCTTTTAATCAGGTCAGAGGTAAATACAGACATATTTCAATTATCGGACTTTCATTTGGCGGTAATTTGGCTTTTAATCTTTCCAGATGTTATCCCGATAGTATTAATAAAATTATTACAATTGGAACACCAATATTATTAAAAAAAGATAAACTGAACCGGTACGTGGTCCCGTATATCAAGAGGTTCAAAAAGTACTACAAAAAAGAATGGGTTAAGGATATGAAATCCGATACAGCTTTTATGCAACGTACATACGATCGGATTCCACTGGATAGCTATGCAAGTTTCATCTATTTTATCAACAATTTTACGAAGAACGAACTACCGCATGTTCTGGTACCTACTTTAGTCATCCATTCTAAGGACGATGTGGTTATTCCACCTGAGAGCGCCGAACTGATTTATAATATGCTGGGGTCAAAAGAAAAAGAGTTGTATTGGCTTAAAAATTCATATCATGATCCACTGGTGGACGAAGTGACTGATACGCTTTTGGAAAAAATCTACCAGTTTTTAATGAACCCCTCGCCATAACAAGTTGAAAGGTGTTTTTATATATTTGGTATTCGGGGCACCCCGCCAGCTGGTGGGGTTTATTTGCTTTGCCATAATTATCTGCTTCGCAAGTAATATAGAATCCTTGGGAAGAAAATAAAAAAAACCGGTATAGTACCGGATTAATTTATTGGTTGACTTCCAAGCCCCTCCCCCAAAAAAGATTATTGGGCGTCCTCTTTTTAAAGCGGGGGAGGGAACTTAGGAGCCATCTTCTAGGCCTCATGAGGGCAAAAGTTTTATTCTAGCGCAGTGCCGGAAAGCTATCCACACTTTTATCCGACGGCGCTGAAATCAGACGGCTTTTATTTTGCTATGTTTTTAATTGGCAATTTGCATTTTTTCGGGATAAGCCTCTTTGTGATGATTTATGCGACGGCGCTATTTTATGCGACGGCTTATCTCTACCTAAATTTTAGCAGATGCATGCGGATAGTCAAGTGTTTTTTTGTGTTTTTAATAATCCGTTTCATTTATCATGAATCCGTAATTTATAGAACTATATTGCCAACTGTCGGGTAATTTATGTTTACGGAAATTATATGCGGTATATTGCAAGTGGTTATTAAAATCACGGAGGTTTCGTATAATATGGTCATGAAATGATTCTTGCCATTTGAATTGGGGAATTAAATTTTGATTTGTTCCATATTTAATTGTAAAATCATTTTTATAACATTTAATCATATTGTCAAAGCGAAGGCGGGTTTGCGCAAACCCGCCTTCGGGCATTAATTCAAACTGATTATACTCCATAATTTTGTTAATATTGTAACTAACATTCTTCTTGATAAAATGGATGATATTGGATATATCAAAATTAATTCCCGGTTTCAATAAAAGATGCACATGGTTAGGTAATAAACAAAAAGCATATAATTTAAATTGCTTAAGTTGCTTGCATAGCATTAAATCATCCACAAAGATATCGCAGAATATGTTTTCGTTAAAATACGGAAAACCATCTTTTGTGCAGAATGTTACAAAATATGTATAGTTGCTGGAATAATACCGTTTTTGAGAATTGCGATGTTGAAACATATGTATAAAAATAAAGACGTCATGAGGACGCCTTTTTCTGTTGATATATCTATTTCCTATTTATTTTTATGACTTACAATATACTTTTTATATTTATCATCATTTTCAATAATTTCCTGGATCATCTCGCGCAGAAAATCTGCCTTGGTCTTTTTGGTATTATGGGTTTTCCAGTGAAGATAATGGGAAATTTTTTGTGAGATGCGCAAAGTAAATTTAATATTCGGCACGTCATTATATTCCGGATCAATCCCGAACAGGTTAATGTATTCTGCAATTATCGCTTCCAGATCGCTTTTCTGATAGGGTTTGGCGATGATGAAGGGCGGGATATTCTGTCCTAAATGACTTAATGTTTTTTTGATCTGAGCTCCCTTTTGATAAAGGCACAAAGTTGGTTTCTTCTGCAATATTGCGTGCGCCAGCAGATAGCCGACCTCTGAATCCGGCGCGGTTGCCTCAATCACAATTCCGTCAACGTGGTTCAGCACGCTTTCACCGGCCGCCTGAATTTCCGCCATTTTTTCTTCGCTGATTGGTGTGACATAACCGCTTTCTGTCTTTGAGAATGCTTGCAGGCCGGCTTTTGTTAACTGCTCTAAAATCTGCTGGTAAGCATTATTATAGTTTGATATTTCGGTTGTCGGTCCGAAGAAATATATCTTCATGTTATTCTTCTCCCTCCAATAATTCCGAAGCAATGTTTTCCTTCATTAATACGGCGATTTTTTTGCGATTCTTTGTTTGACCAAGCGCCCATTTAAGCTTCATGAGCGTTGCCTCAAAAGTCATACGATCAATAAGGATATATGAAGCGTTTCCGCTGTTGGCATACGGTATGTCAGTATAGATTAGAATCGGCATGTCATAACTGTCCGGAATCAGCTTGTCTAACAGCTCCAGTGCGGATTCGGGATTGTGGGTTTGAATGATGATGCCGCTAGGTTTCTTCTCCAGCACCCATTTTAAATAATCAACATTTTGCTCAGAGTTGAAATCCACTACTGAGACATTATCATCAAAATTTGCATTAAGTATTAAAGCGTCTTTTTTTTCAGTCTGATTGTGTTCCGATATTTTAATGCCAAAATCAATTGTTGCCAAAACGGCCTTTGCCGGTGCGTCAAATAAATTTAAACTCAGGTTTTTTGTGATATGTGCCTGGTTAGCCCGGACCAGTTTATTGCCGAACATTATTGACACTTCAGACGGGCCTTGAATCGCGATCTGTAGGGCATTGATTAGGTTAGCCTTAATTCCCAGACCTTTATATTTTTTCAGTATCTTTTTGTTGATATTTTTCTTTGAGAGCATCAGTGGAATCTGAGATCCGGTGAATACTACAGGCCTTGATAGATTCTGGAGCATAAATGAAAGCGCGCAGGCACCCGGAAGGAGGGAATGAACATGGTGGGTAACTACAAATCCGTCAAATTCATTTAATCTCCCGGCAATTATTTTTCCAAGCTTAATCCAGTGGTTCAAATCCGGTTCATTGTCTTTTTCCCCCAAAATAAAAATCGGCTCAATATCCGCCATAATATTAATTTCCGGCATTTTAGCGAGCCATGGTTTTATATCATTTTTTACAATAACAGCATTTTTATCCGAGCTTTCCTCAGACAAAACTGTTCCACCCAGTATGATTAAGCCAATTTTTTTGCGGGGAGTAGGCATGGTTTAGATTCTGTGTTTATTGAAGAAAAGATAATATGAAACATAAGCAAACGTTATTAGCGTAAAATATGGACCAAGCCATATTAGCTTATAATTTCCGAGCATCGGCAGAATAAGGTTGAATGTTGCACCGAAAAATGTAGCGGTTGCTGTTGCATTTAAAGTGTATTTCAACTGAATTGCATGAATTCCTTGACTCGAGGCGTATTTTTTAGTGAGGTAGTAGAAGCTGATTGCCATATATGATAAAAAATACATTGTATAAATTGTATAGCTTGATTGTAGCGTAACTACATTTGTTGGAATATTGATACTAATTTTTCCAATCATCATATCTGGTATGAAAATTATAATCACAACAACAATAAATGGTAGGATGATTAATAAAGATTTAATCTTAGAAAGAATAAATGATTTATAGGGAAAGTGTATTGAAAATATTAAGAAAAACAATGCGATAAGTGCTGCAGCTATATAATATGTCCTTGCCCAAAGTAATGCAGTAATCACGTTGTCAGAATATCTGAACATAGCAATCCCGTATGACCAAATACCTACCGATAGAATTACTGAGCCATAAGCAACGTTAATTATGTTTTTGGTATTCTTGGAATAAACCAGTAAAGATAGAATTAGGTTTAAACCAGCTACAATTAGTAGAATAATGTTTTTTACATCCATTATTTATTGATAAATATTGAGACGGCTATATAAATTGCGACGGCTTTAGTATAGCTTTTGGCTAAGGTAAAGTCAATAATAATAAAAAAATACCAAATATATAATAAATCTGGTATAATATACTTTGATATATGAATTCTGCTGATCATCAATCAATGAGAAAAAAAATTGTTAGTAGTAAAATATTTTTTTATGTGCTCATCATACTTTTTTCGATGTTTCTTATTGATTATTTTATTACAGGATATGATGTAATCAATGAGAGATATGGAATAAATGTATTAAACTTTGCATATATTTTTATTGCTAGTGAAATAGTATTTAATTTAGGGATATTTCTAATGCTCAAGGGTTCCGGATTGCTAAGAATTAAAATTCGGGATTTATTAAAATTTCATATAAAAAATGTAAATTTAAATAACCCTCTTTCTTATTGGGGTTTTTTGATGAATAGGGCTGCTGCTGTTATTCCTTGGCTATATGTATTATTATTAGGTTATGACAAATTGCCGTGGCCGGTAATATCAGCAATAATGATTGAATTGGTCATTGTAATCTATTTAGGATTTAAAGTTCAAAAAATAAGTTCAATGGGTAATAATCGATTAGAAATTAGAAAAGCAGATTTAGCAGATGTTGATGATATTCTATTTGTGGAAAAACAGGCTTGGCCAAAAGAAGGAGCAGCAACAAAGGAAATTATGGAATCAAGGATAAATACATTTCCGGACGGAATATTTGTAGCTGTTTTGGAAAATAAGATAATTGGAGTAGTTGTATTTCAGAAAGTAAATTATGAAGAATTTTTAAGCATCCATAATTGGTACGAGGCAACTGATAATGGCTATATCAAGAAAAGTCATAGGAAAGACGGGGATTCCATTTTTGGAGTTGATTTGAGTGTTGTGCCAGATGCACCATATGGTGTCGGAGCAAAATTACTCAGACAGGTAGGTGCAGTTGCTATTAAGAATAATCTGAAATATGGGATATTAGGAGGAAGAATACCTTATTATCATAAATATTCAAATAAATATTCTGCAGAGGAATATCTTAACGCAAAAGATGAGAGGGGAGATTTACTTGATCCGGAAGTGCGTTTTTATAAAAAGAATAGGCTTAGAATTGTTTTATTACTACCTGATTATTTCAAAGATCCAGAAAGTATGAATTACGGTGTTTTACTTAGGTGGAAGAACCCTTTTTATTCAAAAAATAAAATTATACAGAAGATTTCAAATAAATATTTATTTAAACTAGTGAATTATTTATGATTACAGATATATTAGTATTAGAAATAATATCTCTTGCAATTTTCATACTAGGATTGTTAGTTTATTTAAGGAATACTAAAAGCTTATTAAACAAAGCATTTTTTGCTCTTTCTGCAATAACTGTCATTTGGAATAATGCTAGTTATTTAGAAGAAGTTTTATCTTCTGAAGTAATAATATCTATCCTATGGCGAATTGATTTTGGCGTTGCACCTCTGATTGGTTTTTTCTTTTTACTTTTTACATTTAACTTTCCCCAAGAAAATATCAAACTTTCAAAAAAGTATTTGATTTTTCTAGTTCCAATATTATTAGTAATTGTGGCTATAACTTTGTCCACAAATCTTATTATTGAGGATGTACAGCATTCGTTAGATGGAATAAAATTTGTATCTGGTCCATTATATTTTGTTTATGCAGCGGTAATCATTTTCCAGTTTATTTGGGGTTTTTATATACTGTTTGGTAAGAGAAGAAAAGCTACTGGTATTGAGAGGTTGCAAATAAAATTTGTACTTTATGGAATACTATTAACTTCTTTTATTGCAGTTATTACAAATCTTATCATTCCTCAATTCACTGAAGGGCCAACAGACATATCAAAGTATGGAATATATGGAGCCGTTTTCTTCATTGCTGCAACAAGTTATGCAATTACAAAATACCGCTTAATGGACATTCGTTTAGTTATCAGACGTGGCGTTTTTTATTCCGGTCTGGGAATCTTTGTCGTCGGTGCCTACTATCTAGTGGCATGGTCAGACTACTCAAACTTCGGCGGTCCGTTTACATTAGGTGCTTTATTGACTGCCATTGTTTTTGCCCCGTTGTTTTTAGCAGGATTTGTTTATATGAGTAAAAAACTGAAGCAACTGAGCAACAAATATTTTTTTGCCAGTCTTTATGATTATCAAGAGACTTTAGATAAATTCTCAAAAGATGTTTCTTCCACAATCAATCTTACGGAAGTTGCTAATGTGGTTGTAGATACGATCCAGCAAACAATGCAGATGGATAATATCGGATTATTTGTAAAAAATAAAAATTATGAACCGATGAAAATAATCGGTTTTGATGAAAAAGAATTGATTAAGATGGTCAGCAGTTCACGTTGCTCCAATTTTATTACTACACTGCGAAAACCATTGGTTTATGATGAGTTAGTAAGGAATACACAAGGATTTAATAGTCCAAAGGAAGATATTGAATATGCTAAGGAACAGCTAAGAAGTTTGAATGTTGCCATAATACTTCCGCTAATATCAAAAGGAAATTTGATTTCCTGTATTATTATGGGTAGGAAAATATCCCGTGACGCGTATACACAGGAAGACATGAGGCTCTTGGAATCTTTAGCCAATCATGCGGCGATCTCAATAGAAAATGCTAGGTTGTATAACGAGGTTCAAGATTTCAATCAGACTCTGAAATACAAAGTTGATGACGCGACGAAACGATTGAGAGAGCTTTTGAAAATCAAATCAGACTTTTTGACTGTGGCTTCACATCAACTACGAACGCCGACCAGTATAGTAAGAGGCATGCTCTCTTTAGTAATTGAAGAAGAAGACTTGCCTCATGACGAGAGGGAAAGATTTATTTCACAGGCGTACGAGGGGATTAACCGTCTGGAAAGAATTATTCATGAATTACTGAACGCCACAGAATTGGAAGGAAAAAAGATGCAAATGGATTTCAAGAAAGTCCGGATTGAAAGCGTGATTGAGGAGATTGTACACGGTTTACAGCCGTTAGCCGATCAGTTAAAAGTCAAACTGGTTTTTGACAAGCCGGTTAAACCTATTCCGAAGACAATAGCAGATCCGATTAAACTGAAAGAAGCAATCACCAATATTGTTGATAATGCAGTTCACTATACGGCAGGCGGTAATGTAAATATTCTTGCCAGAAGAAAAGAAAATCAGATAATAATTGAGGTTACTGATAACGGAATCGGGATGAGTAAGAATGACTTACGGAATATATTTACGAAATTCACACGTGGTGAGGGTATCCTTCAGGTGCATCCAAACGGAACAGGTCTGGGGTTATTCATCGCAAAAAAAATGCTGGAAGCAATGGGCGGGACGATCACCGCTGAAAGCAAGGGTAAAAATAAGGGAAGCAAATTTACACTAACAATACCTATTAAATAGGTTTAATTTGAAAACATCTTTAATTTTTGGTACTATAAATACATAAACAATATTATTATGGCATCAAAAGCGGGTAAGAAAATATTATTAGTGGAAGATGAACCTAGCTTGGTTTCCATGTATCAGGCAGCATTTCGTAATTCCGCGTACGAGCTTTTAGTTGCTACTAACGCTTCCGGCGGATTAAAACTTGCACAGGAAAATGGTGTTTCGCTGGTTTTATTGGATGTTATTATTCCTGAAGCAGAGGGAAAGGTGATAGAATTCAGCAAAAGAGTGGGATTTAACCTACTGGCGCGTTTAAAGAAAGATCCTAAGACAAAGAATGTTCCGGTGATTACCCTGACCAATCTGGACAGCCCGGAGGACAGGAAAAAGGCCAGCAGTCTGGGAGCGGTGGATTATTTGATAAAAGCAAACTTCCTGCCGAAGGAAGTAGTGGAAACAGCAAAAAAGGTTTTAAACAAAAAATAAGCCCAATCATTAGGCCTATTTGGAGCGGGTAGTGGGAATCCCCGCCAGAGGCCCGCTTCGCCCACTAGCGTAGCGAGGCGAGCGGGTGCGCCTCCGGCGCAGAACCCATCTAATACAGCTCATAGTTTATACACTCGTTTGGTCGTTTGGAGCGGGTAGTGGGAATCTCCGCCCAAGGCGGATGCGCCTCTGGCGCAGAACCCATCTCTTACAGCTCTTAGTGAATTACAATCGTTTAGTTGCCAATTTATGGAGCGGGTAGTGGGGATCACCGCCCAAGACGGATGCG
>Ga0172379_10007584_pt1 | contig 14026 bp, 10 predicted proteins | sample GrowelOW334metaG_FD_119756 | JGI IMG/M metagenome (GOLD analysis project Ga0172379, IMG submission 119756) | Groundwater microbial communities from an aquifer near a municipal landfill in Southern Ontario, Canada - Groundwater well OW334 metaG | ecosystem: Environmental > Aquatic > Deep... | reverse complement strand
GGGTGTTTCATGTGTAACCTCCATAATCCGCGTACCGTCAATTTTAAGCATTCCCACCGATACGGGCGAACGCATCGCTTCTTCTATCATTGCCTCATATTTTCGCAAACGATACGGTTTTTCCACCGGTCTTCCCATGCCGATACGGTCGCAAGCGCGTATTTTCATGAGATCCCAGACATTTTCCGCTCCGACATTGGCCACAATCCTTCTCACGGCGGAAAGCGTTATTTTCTCTATATCCGAGAAAAACATGTGATATTTTACCATGGCTGAAACGGTATTCGTAAGTTTCACGGGAAACTTTAACCGCTCCAACACCTTTTTTGAAACCCTTCCCCCGACGACATCATGCCCGTAAAACGTCCATTTGTTCTTTTCTTCCGACCAGCGTCGCGTTTCCGGTTTTGAAATATCGTGCAGTAAAGCCGCAAGCCGAATATGCAAAGGCCAGCCGTGTTTCACCGCCGTATCAAGTGCGCGAAGATTGTGCTCCCAAATCGTGTAAATATGCATTCCCTTCTGTTCAAGACCTATTCCCTTTTCCAGTTCCGGAACGATGAAACGAAGCAATCCGAGATCGTGCGCGAGGATAATACCGTTCATTGCGCCATCCGACATAATGATTTTTATAAATTCATCGCGGATTCTTTCGCTGGAAATATTTTTCAGATTCTCGGAAAGGCGTTGTACGGCATTCCCCGTTTCTTTTTCAATTATGAAACCAAGTTCCGAAGAAAATCGCACGGCGCGAAGAAGACGCAGAGCATCTTCGTTGAACCGGTCTTCCGGTTTGCCGATAGCTTTGATAATCTTGTCCTTTATATCTTCTTGTCCTTTATAAAGGTCAATTATTATTTTTTCTCTCGGGTTATAAGCAAGCGCGTTTATGGTAAAGTCCCGACGTTTAAGGTCGTCTTCAAGTTTCTTGCTGAAAACCACTTCATCCGGATGACGTTTGTCAGTATATTCGGATTCCACCCGATAAGGAGTTACTTCTACGACAACTGTTTCACCTGAAACAATAGGTTCCGTCATTCCGGACAAGAATTCGGAACCTTCGTCGTCCGTTGCCTGCCCTGGGTAGTATTGAGGGGTTTCACGTGCAACAGTCGCCTGCCGGTCCGCCAGCTGGCAGATTGCAACCCCGTTCGGAACGTTTTGCCCCTCGTGTGTTTTGTCAGTAACGTTTTTTTGTTCTTTTTCATGTGTTTCACGTGACACATAACCCTCTGTTTCATGTGTAACTATTTGGCTGATCGCTCGCGCGGCTTGCCGGGGCGCAGAAGCCGGTCGTTGACTGGCGAATGAAAAACCTTCGGTTTTTGTACTTTCTGTTGTTTCACCTGAAATATCTGTAGTGTGCCCGTCATTCTCGCGAAGGCGGGAATCCACGTGGTTTGTGGTTGTTTCATGCGTAAGAGCGAAGGCGGGAGCAACATCCTCTTTTGTTTCATGTGTAACGTCAATGTCCTCTGTTTTTACCACCACCCCCACCGTTCCATATGTATTCTCGTAAAAGGTTTTCTCAAACAAACCGATTATCTCTTTCGGTACGGCGTTCGTCGTGATATCCCAATCTTTCGGTTCTCTCCCCAAAATAAGATCGCGCACGCACCCGCCAACCAAATACGCCTCAAAACCCGCGTCTTGAAGGGTGTCGGTTACACGTGTAACATATTCCGGTATGTGGCTATTCAGGTCTTTCATACCTGCCATTGTACCAAAGTTTTGATTATTTGTGAATTTTAGGGTAGTATGTAAATATCGTCCTCGTGGTGAAACGGATATCACGCAACGCTTCGAACGTTGTATTCCAGGTTCGAGTCCTGGCGAGGGCACATGTTGTGAAATAAAATCGCTATTGAATAAAAATTTATTTTCCGTATACTATATACTTATACAAGATACATATACATAAAAGCGGGTATGGTTTAGTGGTAGAACACGTCCTTGCCAAGGATGAGACGGGAGTTCGATTCTCCCTACCCGCACTATTTGGATATAGCTTCCTAATGGAGCAGCACACCTTTTGGATATTTTATTCGTTGCAACCAATAAAATCTCTCAAAAGGTCTTGAGGAATGGGTCCCTACCCATTCCTCACTCCCGGCTCGCTGGGCGGCTGATGAAAACCTGCGGTTTTCATACTTTCCCTGATGAAATACTACCAAATGGCGGTATTTTCTATTGTCCGCTCCCCCTTTTGCTCGTTATCTTTTTCGTGTATAATATCAACCATGGAAATTAAAGCTGAATTTGAGTCTGCGCTTGTGTTGCATAATATCCGCGAGTTCGTGATGGACAAGCGGAAGTTTGACGAATGCATCCCGGAAAACCTGAAAGAAGAACGAGAGTATGGTTTTCTTGTTTCCGGTCAACGCAATTATTGGCTTCTCGGAAAATTCCCTCTCCATGAAAAACGCGAGGACGGGTCGGTTGTGGAAGATCCCCGCGCCATCGTCAATATTTTTGAAGTAACGCACTTTATTGATAACGGGCAGATATATACCCGAGGGAAATACAAGATACTACAGGTTGTCGGATAGGATGATTAGAGATTATTGATTACGGATTACTGAACACGGACAAAAGGTTTCAAAACGGGGTGCTCCGCCAATCGGCAGACCGTTTTGACGATACGGATTCGTTTGGATACTTATACATATACCATATACTTATACTCGCAAACTGTGGATAACTCAGTGGATATGTGTATAAAAGACACTAAATTTTGTCCTTCGCAAGCATTCTTTTTTTGACCGATTGTCAAGAAATGTGGCTTATAATAAAGATATTTATCTCGGTCGTCAAGGAAAATCGCCAAATATAAAGGAAATAAAAACGACGTTTCACGTGAAACGTCGTTTTTTGTAAAATAGAGCGAAAAAGGGTATAATTTTAGCGTGCCCAAGACCAAAAAACAAGAAACGGGAGATATCGGGGAGAAGATCGCCGGGTGTTTTTTGGTGGCAAAAGGGTTTGAAATCGTTGGCAAAAATTACCGAAAACCGTGGGGAGAAATTGATATAATCGTGCGGAAAAAAGGGAAGATTCACTTTATTGAAGTAAAAACCGTCAACATCGGCGGATACTACGCAAATGTTACATGTGAAACATCAGCGTACAAAGGTCTTCCCTTAAGGAGGAGCGGAGAGAAGCGAAGTGACAGGGAAATGGGAGACCTTGGGAAGCGGTTTTTGCCACTTTTTAAAAATTTCTTTATCTTCGTACTAAACAAACTATCCCAACCGGAAAAAGCGTATAGCATTCGCGAGATTTCAGACGAAGAAGGGAGGAGCGAAGCCGACGGTTACCGCCCAGAAGACAATTTGCACCCATGGAAATTAAAACGCTTAAAAAAGGCCATTTTGTCGTATTTATCGGAAAAAAGAATGTCCGAAGAGGACGATTGGCAATTTGACGCCGTAACCGTAAGAATTGACGAAGGAAGAAAGTCCGCGGATGTTGAATATTTAGAAGATATTATTCTTTAAATCCCTAGGTCTGACCTAGGTAAGGAGGATATAAATCCCTAGGTCTGACATGGGAAACGTCGCATTATGCCACGGCTTTTTTTGCTTGCCTACTTTTTTCGCAAAAAGTTTTGTGATAGCATGACGGCATTATGAAAAACAAAATAAGAATCATCGTTTTTGCAGTCGCTCTCTTTTTCGCTCCGTCGTTCGCCTTCGCCTACACCATTAACTCAACCGGCGGTGACTGCGCTCTTTTTGGAACATGGGACGGTTCAACTTGCACCATGACGCAAGACATTGCGGAACAAATCACCATCGCATCCGACAACATCACGCTTGACGGCGCAGGGTATACAACCTTGGGTAACGGAACATCTTATTCAACCGCCGTGTACGTAAGCGGTTCAAATCCGATTCGCCGCGCGAACACCACCATTAAAAATCTTACCATGGACAACTGGGGAATCGGCATACACAACAACTCCGCATCAAGCACGGTTATTGAACGAAACACTTTCAAAAACACCACTTTGGGAATCAAAGGTTCAAACACGACCTACATTTGGGACGGTCTTCCGTACAAGATAACCATCCGCAACAATACTTTTGAAAATGTTACGGATGGCATATTCGTTGCCAATGCCCTTGAAATCGCCCTGATTGAAGAAAACACAATTTCGTCAAAAAATAACGGCATTGACGTCAGTAGTGGGGGACTAATCAAAAAAGTCGTTATTCGCGACAATACCGTTGAATCGTCATCGGGAAGCGGTACTGGTATCACGTACGGCCGCGGTATGAGCCCGTGGAATCCTCAATTGTCTTTTTGTTTTAGAACCGTCGTTTCTCCCGATATAATCGTTGATATTTTCGGAAACACGGCAAAAGGGTTTAACCGCGGCATAAACTTTTGGACGAACTGTACCGACATTCTTGCTTCCATACATGATAATGTCATTGAAAACAACGCCTTAGGAGTGAATTTTCCTCCCGTAAACAACGGCATCGCGACCTTTTCTCGGAATGATTTTTTGAATAATGCCCGAAGCATTTTTTTTGACTTCGGCAATCCGTACGCTCCGACCACCACCATTTCCGCTTTGCTACCGGAGGGAGGAAATTACTGGAGCGATTACGACGACTGCAATGATGCGAACGGCGACGGTTTTTGCGACGAGCAGTACGTTTCCGGTGGTATGACGACGGAGATATATTGGAATCGCGAGATCGGACCCATTTATCTCGTGGACAAATACCCGTATGCGAAACCGCAGCATACCGTTCCGAGCGCGTTGCTTGAAAACGGCGGCGAAACTGAAAATGACGGAATACCAGACACAAAAGGAGTGGCGGATAAGACCGAATTCACTTTTAATGTTCTCTACACCGGAACAACCGCGCCGAGCGATGTGACCCTTTGGACGAACGCGAACGATACAACCAAAAGTTACGCGCTCGCGATTTCCGCGACGACCACGAACGACGGTGATTTCATTAATGGCGAGTGGTACACCTTCACCGGCACATTTCCGCAAGGAAAGTACGGCTACCACTTTGAAGCGAATGGAGGCGCGGCAAGGTTTCCGACGGAAGGGGAATTGAAATTTACGACGGGATACTCCAACGTCGCGTTTCTGCCGGGGCTGGAAGCGAGCAGGTTGTATCGCAATACTCCGGTTTTTGGAGAAGTGATGTTGTGGGACCCGCCGATTCCTTCGCAAAATGCGTTTCTCTTTTTGAACGCCGACGGAACATCAAAGTATGACAATATTTACACAAAAACCGGAGACATCATTGACGAATCATACGGATTCAATATTTACAAAAAATTTATTGACTCCATGAATCAAAACGTGAGCAAGGGAATCATTCGCGAATGGAAAGCTCTTCCGTATGACTGGCGTTACGATATTGATGACATTGTTGATAACCCCATACAAACGCATGGCGGGTCATATTCTATGGAGGAAGAAATACAAGCGTTGGCTGAAAATTCGGATACCGGCAAGGTCATTATCATCGGACATTCAAACGGCGGACTGGTCGGAAAAGCATTGATAAAGAAATTGTCTGAAAACGGCAAGCCGAATATTGCGGAAAAATTCATCATGGTTGCAACACCTCAAATCGGTACGCCGCAAGCAATGGTCGCTCTGCTCCACGGAGAAGGTCTGCCTTCTGATATGCTCCCAATACTTATGTGGCGTTCAACCGCGCAAGGACTGGCTGAAAATATGACGAGCGCTTACAATCTTTTGCCGTCGCCCGAATATTTCAGACAAGTGCTTGATCCGGTGGCTTCTTTCAGTTTGTATGAACAAACCGCTAATTTGTATACCCAAAAATACGGAATGTTTATTGGGAATGCAACCGAACTTCATAGCTTTCTTTTGGGCGAGGAAGGTCGCATAAAACCTGATTCATTGGATTCTTTCACTCCAAACAAGTTGAATAGCGATTTACTTTTTCAAAGCGAACAAAACCACATCTGGCTGGATAATTGGTCGCCACCCAAAGGTGTTGAAATGATACAAATTGCCGGTTGGGGACTTGATACCGTGAGCGGAATAAACTACAAAGAAATCGTCGTCGGCGATTTGGGTCAAAAAGTTCTTGATCACGAGCCGATTATGACGAGCGACGGCGACGGGACGGTAGTTGTACCGAGCGCGACGGCGAGTACGACGATGAAGACGTATTTTGTGAACTTGTCAGAGCATAATACGGAATTAGGAGTGCCGAGTTCTTTCGGGTTTCGTCGTAACCGTGAGCACAAAGATATTCTTGAAGTGGCGGGGTTGCAAGATCAAATAAAAAATATTATCCAAAATGTTTCAAAATTGGAAACAGATATTTGGGATTCAAAACCACCGGTTGATAACACCGCCAAAAAGCTCCGTCTCAAAGTTCACTCACCCATTTCTCTTGATTTGTACGATTCATTCGGAAACCACACTGGAATTTCTACCAGCACAATTTTAGGCGACGACACTCGGCTAATTGACGAACAAATTCCCAATTCCTATTACATGGAAGTTGGCGAAGGAAAATATGCGGGAACGGAAGCGAATGGCACAACAACCGTAAAACTTTTCGGACAAGCAACGGGAACCTTTACGCTTGATGTTGAAGAAATTCACGGCGATACGGTTTTTGCGAGCGCGACCTTTTCCGATGTTCCCGTAAATCCAAATACACAAGCAACATTTGCGGTAAATACGCTTGCTGGCGCAAATGAACTCACTCTTGATCAAAATGGCGATGGAATTATTGACGAAATTGTTTTTACCGACAAAAGCAAAGAAACGGTTACGTTCCAAACATTAAAAATCCAAATCCAAGCACTCACCACAAAAACAAAACCGGTTTTGCTGGTTGAAGTTGCGGTTGCCGAAAAACAATTCAACAAAGGAAATTACAAAGCGGCGAAAGCACTGCTTTTGGTTCTCAAAAAAGAGGTTGAAATTTTATCAAAACAAAAAATCAAAAACAAATGGCAGATTGAGAAAAATGATGCGTTGCGATTGTTTGCGACGATTGATGCGCTGGTGGAAAAAGTGGATAAAAACATTATTAAAAAATAGACGAAATGATATACTAAAAGCATGAGTTATTATGAAAAAATACTAAAGATTATTTTGCGTGTTGTTCCGTTTTTGTTTATAGCTGGGTTTGTTCCGATTTTCCCAGAGTCATTCTATCTCTGTAGTATGGGAGTTAATTGTTACGAAGTAACTCATACTTACGAAAACATAGGAGCATTTGTTTCCTTTTTTTCAGCTGTTTTTTTCTGCATATCCGGGCTACTTCTTGTCCGTTTTAAATCTCCAACAGTTTTCCTTTCTTGGAAAAAATTCGCCATGTGGTGGATTCCGCTTTCTGCATTTTTTGTTCTCATTTCAGCCCCGCAAAGCGGTGGAAGCATCGGTATAGGCGGCGGTCCCGACAGAGAAATCGTAACGTGGTGGTTTGCCGGACTGTTTCTCATCATCTCCATAATTATTATCATTCGCGAATCCGTAAAATTGCAAACAAAGTAAAACGAAGACACATATGAACAACCTTTTCCGCGTTTTTAAGATAATGTATTTTCCGTTTATCGCCTTGACGATATATTTGATTTATCTTTTTTCCAATACCTTTGCGGGATTTTGGGGACTTCGCGGTTTTTTTAATTGCGGGGCTTATAATGTATTGGCGTGTTTGATTGGATTTCCCGTATTTGTTGGCGTTGTTCACCTGTCTTACGTTTTGATTTTATATTCGGTAATCGCTATTTTTTATCGTTTCAAAAATATTTCGTATTTCTCGTTTGAATTCTTTAGCAAGCAATCTTATCGTTTTTTCTATATCATCTTTGGCATTTCGTTCATTGTTACTTTAATAATGACCCATTCCGCCGCTTTTTTTGGATGGTTTGACGCAACAAATACAAATCTTTCCATGATTCTTTCTCGCCCGCTTCAACCAGCTGTTGTTCTAGGGGAATATGTAATATTTTGGGCGATATTGATCAGCAAAGAAAAACGAAAAAGAGACGGAAACTAATCTCTTCTTGCTCTGAAAAAATACTTCTTTACGTCAAATGAAAAAAGCGAGCCGCGCGGCTCGTTTTTTTGTCGTTTGTTTTCAGTGTAAAAAAGCCCGTAAATATCCGGCTTAAAATATGGTCGGATTTTGCCAAGGGTTGCCCTTGGTAATGGCGGCAAGAAAAATACACAGGACTGCTCTGTGTATTTTTGCAAATCCGGCGAAATTTGAGGATTTACGGAGGACTACCCTCCGTATTTTTTTTGTTGTTCTAATCAAAAACTTGTTTTTAAGATCCGAGTATGATCTAATTGGATATATTAATTAGAGAAATGTATGCCAGAAAAACAAGTAAATTTATTACAATTCAGGACAGTAAATTCTGCGGTGAAAAAATACATGTCGGAAAATAGTATTGAAAAGCAACATCTTGCGTTTCTCGGGTTAGTTTTAAGTGAATATTTAGGACTCAATGAAGCTGAAATTGAAGATTCAATAATAGATGGTTCTCTTGACGGTGGCATAGACGCTATCTATATCAAAGACGAAGAAGAAAGACCTGTTGTTTATTTAGTTCAATCAAAATTCTATAATCCAGAAAAAGACGACAAGTTTGATAGGTGTTTTGAAGGCGGTGCTTTAACAAAAATGAAGGAGGCAATCGATGATTTTATACTCGGGAAAAGAATTAACAAGGCATATCAAAATAAAAATTTGCAAAATAAATTAAAGGATATTGCACAGCTTGAAAATCCAAAATATAAAATCTTGTTTTGCTCAAACTCAAATCATCCAGCACTATTATCAAAAAAACAATTCGAGGATTTTTTAGAGGAAAGAGACGAAAATAATTTTTTTGAAGTCATTTACCTTCATTTGGCGGAACTTTCTAGAATTTTTGCTCCTTTGCAAAAGAAAAAAATAGATTGCAAAATAAAATTTATAGGGAAATTTATAGATTATAGCAGTGGAGATGTACGGATGTTTTTGGGGCAAGTTTCTGCTATTGATATTGCAAAACTTAGGGAGGAAAAAGGGGTGGAACTGTTTGATAGAAATGTGCGGGGGTTTTTAGGGGGTAAGAACAGCATAAATAATAAAATACAGCAAACCCTATCTGGTGAAGATGGCGCATATTTCGTTTATTTTAACAACGGAATAACTATTATATGCGACCGTTTTACTTATTCCCCTGTGAACGAATCTCCGCTTGTAGAAATGAAAAACATCCAAATTATTAATGGTGGTCAGACAACAAATTCTATACATGCAGTTTATAAAAAAAACGAATTAAAGGATTCCTCGACTGTTTTAGTAAGGGTTTTAGAAACACAAAAACCAGAACTTTTACCGAAAATTATATTGTCAACAAACAGCCAGACAAAAATAACCTCACGGGATTTGAGGTCAAACGATGAAATCCAAAAATGTTTAGAACGAGAAATTTGTGGATATGGATATTATTATGAGGCACGAAAGGGTAAATATAAAGATAATTCAGAAGCGAGCAATAAGAGGGTGGACGCAGAAATAGCGGCTCAAGCATACGTTGCGGCCATTCAGCAACATCCAGCCGACGCGAAAAATAAAAAGGCACTATTGTTTGGTGAAAAATACGACGAGATATTCAATAACGATATTAAGGGAAAAGAACTTTTGAACAGCTTTATTGCGTATAAAAAAGTTCGGGAAATAAATAAAAAATACAAGGATAAATATACGTTTGTTAATGATTCCGCATTGCATACCGTGGCAATGTTGGGTAAATTTGGTGATTTAGATTCCATTATCACCGACGAAAAGACATTTCACATGTTGGTTGTAAAAATTATAAATGTTACCAAAAATGTTGTAAAAGAATGTTTGAAAGAGTATGGCGATAAATATAGTCATAGAAAATTGTTTATTGATACATCAACAATCGGTCGGTTAATTGAAGAATATGAAGATAAATACCGAAAACCTTAAACACAATTTATATGAACCTAACTTTTGATACCAATATCGCGGAAAAATACACGAGTCAATCTCAAAAAGTTCGTGTTTTAACCGAGCATTGGGTTCAACGTGAAATTTATTGCCCAAATTGCGGAAATCCGAAAGTAGAAAAATACGCAAACAATAAACCTGTCGCCGATTTTTATTGCGCAAAATGCACCGAAGATTTTGAGTTAAAAGCGGGAAAAGGAAAAATCAAAAATACCGTTACTGCGGGTGCCTACTCCACGATGATTGAAAGAATAAATTCAACAACCAACCCGAATTTCTTTTTTCTCGCATATTTAAAGTCATTATCGGTGGATGATTTTTTTGTTGTTCCCAAACATTTTTTTACGCCGGATTTGATTAAAATAAGAAAACCGTTAACAAAATCCGCACAAAGGGCTAATCATGTGATGTCTAACATTTTGTTTTCCGGAATTCCGAAAGCGGGTCATATTTTTTATATAGAAAACGGAATTGAGATTCCAAAAGATGAAGTTCTTAAAAAATGGAAAAAGACTGTTTTTTTGAAAGCAATCACAAAAACAACCGCCAAAGGATGGATTCTGGATATTATGAATTGCATTGATTCTTTAAACAAAAAGGAATTTTCTTTGCAGGATATGTATAATTTTGAGAATGACTTGGCGGTTCTTCATCCGGAAAACAAAAATATCAAACCAAAAATTCGCCAACAATTGCAATTTTTGCGTGATAAAAATTACCTCACTTTTACGGGGCGCGGAACTTATCAACAGAATTAGTTGATCTTTTTCCGTTTTTGATCAAAGATCAGATCATTATTATTTAATGGTCTGATTTTTTATGGAAATATCAAGAGGTTTGGCGATACGGATTTTGAGGTATTGTCACGAACACAGGGATTTTTATTTTCCGTTTCGTGTTGTATGTAAAGAATTTATGCCCGAACGGCAACACAATGAGAATTTTTCTGATGTTGAATTTGAAGAGTGGGAAAGTGTCGCCACAGATAAGAAATATGAAACGTTTGAACTTTGGGAAAATTTGCAGGACTTGCGAAAAGGGACAACGGAACTTTTAGCAAAAGGTTTTTTGGAGAAAATTCGGCACGGTGATACAAGGATGAAAAAATATATTTTTTACACCACTGGCGGCTTTACGTTTCAGTCAAACTCAAACGCAATATATCCGGATGTTGAAAATTGCCAAATTCTTGGTTGGACAAAAGGATATAACCCGAAAAAAGCGTTTGAATTTTTGAAAAAAGAATGCCCGTGGCTTTGCGGTTCTACTTTTAACGAAGTGATTGCTTCTGAATTAAAGAGCGAAAAAACGTATCATTTTAATCTTAAGAATTAGGTTGCCCGTTGATATGGTTAGATAAGAATTTTTTATTTCTCCTTTTCTTCCGTCGGTCTGATAACAATAAATCTTTTTTTCCATGCCTTTTGAAAATCTCCTGCGGAAATTTCTTTTCCGGCTTCTCTCGCGGCGGGGTCGTTGTAGTAGAGCGTATCGCCGTCAAAGCCGTTTAAGACGACGAGGTGGGGTATCGGATTTTTGGGATCCATTTTGTAATGCACGGAAACTATTGCCGGGCCGTCTTTAAGAATTTCTTTGAATTTTGCGAAAGCGGCCGCGTTGGAAGAACCGGAAAGGTCGTAAGTTTTTCCTTCAAATCCGTATTTTTCTGACAAGAGAACGAGCCCTTGATGCGACCAGCCCGCGCCGGAAATATACGCGCCGTCGTCAATTCCTTGCCGAAGCAAGGTATCCGGCGAAGTTGCGCCCGGTTCGTAATAATTGATTACCATCGCGAGCGAGGTTACTCCGCAGGCGACTTTTCGCCATTTTACCGGGGTAATATCACCGAATTGCGAATAAAGCGGTAATTCGGGGACTTTTGCGGCGATTTGAACGGATTGAACAACCGTTGGCACAAAAACGGGGGATATTTCAGGCAAAGCGGCGGAAAACAGGGAACTGAGGATAAAAGGTATCATGAGTCATATCAAAGCATATCCGGCGGATATTGCAAGGGGGATTTAACCTGAGGTGCCAGAACTTTTTTACTCGTGCCTCTTCCTCTCTTCAGAGGGTGAGTCCGCCAGCTGGCGGAGAGGCGGGGCGCGTAGGAAACACGCCCACAAACACGTACAAAAAACACGACTACCCAACAAACGAAAAAACAATAATAGAAAAAGAAATATTGCTATTTTGAGCTTTGTGCGTTATTTCACCCCATCCCAACCTTCCCCTCTGAAGAGGGGAAGGGGTACGACACTATAATGCAGGCAAGTTTAGAGATTTGGTAATTAACCATACACCCTACCTCAATCCTCCATTAACATGGACTGTACACCTTTTCAATATTTTGTTTCGTACCTCACAAAATATTTGAAGAAGGTTTTACGGAACGGGTCCCCGCCCATTCCTCACCCTCTGAAGAGGGGAGGAGGACTAACGAAAAGATGGCGTTATTACCGTATTCCCATGAGGCATATTTTTCGCCAGGGCTGATAGACGCTGTTGAAATGCTGTTCGCGGATGTTTCCGTTTAGGAAAGCGACGCTATAGATTACGTCGGCGGTAACTCCGGCTCTCGGCGTTTCACTGCATTTTTCCGTGCCGGCGCGAAGTTCAAATGTCGGTATGTATTTTGTCGTTGGCGCCGGAATACGTTCGGAGAGTACCGGTTCGGAAATCGTTACTTTTCGTCCGTCTTTTTGTCCGTACAATTCAATCAACAGTTCGGTCCCGATTACTTTCGTCTGCAACAACAAATAATGCCCCGTATCGTTTACGAATCGGAGATCGGGATGCGGTCCGTAAATGGTTGCGTCCAATCCCGGACCGTAATAACTGACCACATAGCGATGGTTGGCGCGTTCCGTAATCGGGAGACCGGCATTGAGCGCGGTGCGAAAAAGGGTGGTCGCTATCTGACAGAGTCCCCCTCCGAATTCTTTGACGCTCGCATTGTCTTTGATGACATATTCTTTTACGTATCCGGCTTCTCCGTTCACAAAGCCGATGGAATTCACCGCGGAAAATTCTTCATCCGGAGCAATCAGAAGTCCGTTTAATTTTGACGCTCCGACGGTGATATTCGTGATGCGATCGGAACTGCTTCCCTTGAAAGCGGTTTTGGCTGAGCCGACCAATTCGCTGATTTGGTATTGGTCAACGGTTTCTTTCGTAACGCGGGGGCCTTCCACGAAAATTTCTATCGGAATATCAATCGCCCCCGTTTCCGTGTCAAAACTCGCGCCGGTATTTTCGGCGGACGGAATGGCGGAAAAATGCCCGTCTTTTCGGAAAGTTTTTTGCATTTCCACAATAATTTTTTCCGCTTTTTCTTGGACATCCGCAACTCTGACGATATTTCCCGGTTTTCCGCGGATGATTTCTTTCAGTTTCCCGTCGCGCATTTCAAAACGGCTGTTCTTCGGGGCGTCTTCAATCGCGGGCGTTATGTTCTTTGTTAAAAACGCGCCAATTTTTTCACCGTCCAAACCGATGGTATTGCCCTCCGTAATCGTGAGCCATGTCGCAAGCGCCGCGCCTTTCGTCTTCCACCGATACCCGTTGTAATGAAAGAACATGCCCGTTTCTTGCGCAATTTCCTCGGCAAAACCCAAAAACGGAGTCAACCTTTTTTCTGTCGCTGTCGGAATATTTTTTTCGGTTTTAAAATTTTCCGAAGAAACGTCAAACGATGCCAGTTTCTTTTTCAAAACATGTATGATTTTCGCCTTATCCATTTTTTCGCCGATTGTTTCGGAAACGATATATATATCTCCGTTTTCATTTACGGCAAACCGCGCCGGCTCTGTTTTTTTGAGAAAGAAGTCAAGTTCCCGCGAGAGAAAAGAATCTACCGCCACCTCGTATAAAGTGAACGGCAAATCGTATTTTTTCTTTGACGGCAGTTCTTTTTGCTCTGAAAAACGCCGCTTGAGAGAGCCGATTTTCCCGAATTCATATGCTGACCGAACGGTTTTTTGCCATTCTCCGATGGAAAAATACTCAAATGATTTATCCGGCGTAAG
>Ga0172379_10007583_pt1 | contig 14027 bp, 13 predicted proteins | sample GrowelOW334metaG_FD_119756 | JGI IMG/M metagenome (GOLD analysis project Ga0172379, IMG submission 119756) | Groundwater microbial communities from an aquifer near a municipal landfill in Southern Ontario, Canada - Groundwater well OW334 metaG | ecosystem: Environmental > Aquatic > Deep... | reverse complement strand
TCTTTTTCCTAAGTTTGAATAAATAGCCGTTAATCAATTCAGAAATCTTAAGAGCGCTTCGCTACATTAAGATTTCTTTGATTAGCGGCTTATTTATTAAGCAAACTTATCCAGGACGATGAGGTAAACAAAATAGAGGTCTAATGAGTAAATATGCGAATTTGGGTGGGGGTGGGAGCGTCATTTCTTGCAAATAAAAACCGGACAAATGTCCGATTTACTTAAATAGCCTTTTAAGACTAAACCAATTTATCAATCCCCCCAATATTGTTAAGAGCCCCAAATCTTGACGTATAGGAATGGTAAAACTATATACAACCACAAGCACACCAACAACAAGCCCCGCAAATCCTAATAGTTTGGAGCTCATTTTCTTTCCCTTTTTAGCTCAACGAACTATCAATTATTTTATCTAATAACCGACCGAATGTCAAGCCGGCTGTTTGGGCGGCTTTTGGCAACAAAGAATTCTTTGTTAATCCTGGAAGAGTGTTTGTCTCTAGAATATACATTGTTCCGTTGCCCTGTTTTAAAATAATGTCCGTTCGCGAGTATCCGCTGCATCCCAAAACCTGATGCGCCCGAACAGCGATGTCCTGGGCTTTTTTAGTTAGAACATCATCAAGCGGAGCCGGGGTTATTTCGTTTGAATGCCCAGTTTTGTATTTAGCGTCATAATTAAAAAATTTATGGTTCTTTACGGGGATTATTTCCGTCACCGGCAAGGCGGCAACGGTTTCATTATTTAAGTTCTCCAAAACACCGCAGGTCAATTCTCTGCCTTTTACAAATTCTTCAACGAGAACATATTTATCCAACTTAAATGCCATATCAACCGCTTTTTCCATTTTCGCCATATCCTCAACTATTTGTACCCCGACAGATGAGCCATTTGAACATGGCTTCACAACAACAGGAAGTTTTACTATTTTATTTACAAAAAAGTTGAGGCGGGCAATATAATTCTCGCCTCTTTTTAATTTCATTGTCCGAGGAACATTAAACCCGGCAAGTTTAAATATTTCCCGGCTATGGAATTTATCCATAGCTATGGCCGAACCGGCAATCCCAGAACCGGTATATTTAATGCTTGCGTGTTCCAAAATTCCTTGAACTTTCCCATCCTCGCCGAATGTCCCATGAAGAGCATTAAAAACAATATCGTGGCCCTTCAGAGCATTGGACTGGCTACTCGGTTTTCCGTTTAAAAACCACTTACCGGCTTTGGATATTTTAACCGCAATAGGTTTATATTTTCCCTTATCCAGATTATCAATAACATTCTGGCCAGTATTCAAAGAAACCTCGTGCTCTGACGAAGGACCTCCCATTAAAACGCCCACTCGCAATAGTTTTGGAGTTTCTTGCATGGTGCGCCCAGTAGGATTCGAACCTACGACCGTCTCCTTAAAAGGGAGCTGCTCTACCAACTGAGCTATGGGCGCATATATATGTCTGGCATTACTTTACCACGGAAAATTAGCTCCCGCAACAAAAAGTCGCCTCTTCGGCGACTAAATAATTTTCAACTCTTTGAAAAACTCGCACCAGACAGGTTCAAGGAGGCCAGAATTAGCAAGCTCGCATATTTCTTCAACTGTAAACCAGCAAGCATCCTTAGTCTCATCTTGGCTCAGTTCCAATTCACCTTTCCAATTAACCTCAAATATCTGCCAATCGTGATATTCTCCACCTCTCCAGCACTTGAAATATTTCCTGGATTTAAACAGTGTAACTGGCCTTGGAGCACCTATAATTATTAGCCCTGTTTCTCCTTCAAATTCCCTGAAAGCGGCAGTTCCATAACTATGGCCGTCACAATGGCCGGATGGAGGAGCCCATCCATATGGATATCTTTTACTCACAACGAGTAAAATTTTGTCTTGATAGTCCCTAGCAATCACACCCACTGAAGTATTGTCACAAGCCACCGCTTGCTTGTTCATTTACCGCCTCCTAAATATTTTTTAACGAGCTTATGAATCAGCTCTGAATTTTTATATATTATACCCCTGTCGCCAATAACGCAAACCCTCACGGCGACGTAATCATCGGCCTCCAGTTTCATCGCTTCAAAATACTCCGGATAGGTTTTTTTCAAGGAAAATATATCACCATCATCATGATAAAGTATATCTTCAGGTACAAACCGCCAAGGAGTTATCATCGGGACAACCACTATTTTATATGACTCAACCCCTACAGCTTTACCAATCAAGTTTTCCAGTTTTTCAAGCTCTCCGAAAGATGAATATTTGCTGAAACCTTCAAAAAATTTCTTATCTTCTCCAATAACTTTAATTTTTTTACCGCTTATTCTTTCTTTAGATTGGCGGTTTTTAAGTCGTATAACTAATCCTGTTTTCGGTAAATTTCTGGTTTTATATGACTGATAGAGAAATCGCAAAACAGGATTTTCGTGCATATAAATATGGGCTAATAATTCATGGTCGTTCATCAGCCACAGTTTTCCCGGATTCATTTTGTCCAGCTTTATCCAAATCGCAATCATTTTTTCCAAAAATCTCTGGCTTATCTGGGAAGACTTATGCAAATAAAACTCTTTATACATATACATATAAAGACGTTGTGTCTGTTTAGCGGCCTCAAGAGATTTTTTGTCTATTACTAAATGACCGCCAACAAAACTAAGATAATCAAACACGCTTTTTATATCCGGCCTTTGGCCAAATCCGGTATGGTATATATCCCTCTCAAGGTAATCAAGCTTGTCCATGCCAAGATTTTTATCCATCACTATTTTATAAAAATTATTCTTGCGCCCAAATAAGGATTTAATGAATTTAGGGTCCCCGCCTGATTCTTTTATTTCTTTATCCAACTGACCTATTATCTTAAAACCGTTTTCGTCGTGACTGAACGGAGTGAGTTCTTCAATAACATGAGAAAACGGGCCATGACCGATATCGTGGAGCAATCCGAAAAGAGAGATATTTTTGGCCTGATATTTTGTAAGAAAACCCTCCCGAACCAGTCGCTCGCAAAAAAGCACTGTCTTACCGTAGACACCCAAAGCATGCTCAAAACGATTGTGAGATGCGCCCGGAAAAACCCCTAAATTAGACCCCAACTGCATAATATGCAAAAGCCGCTGAAAAAGCGGATGATGGACAATAGGCATGATGTCTCTGATGTCTATGCTCTCCGACGGCGGTATCCTGATAAACTTTTTGTAGTATTTGTTCGACATACCGCAACCCTATCATATTTATTAAAATCACAAAATAGTCGCTCAAGATAACTGGCTTCTTGGAACCAGAATATTTTTATTCCAGCGATAAAAATTTCTTCTCCCTCGGCGCTTGGAAGAACCAAGCCCAAGCGCCTGCGGGTCGTTCCTCTAAGCCAGTTATCTTTCGCTTTTTTTAAAACAAAACCGCCTCTTTCAAGGCGGCACCAGTTTTTCTCGGTGAGAACTGGCAAACTCGGTGCGACACATCACATATACTGGTGGACAACCCACCCGATGCCCAAAGCGATGAGCGGAGACAGGACCGCAAGAACAACCCCCTCTTGCGATTGTCTCTCCATTACTTTCTTCTTTCTTCTGCAAGTCAGAGTGGTCTTGATACGTCAGAAAGCTGACGACTATTGCGATGCCGATTGCCTGCGCCACGGAAAGATGTGGTAGTCCCAGCGTTGGAACCATGAACCACCCCCACAACACACTCAACGCATAGCCACGTAACAGCGTGGAAAGAACCACCAGTGCGACGATACCGACGAACCCACCGAGAATTGCAAGGAACACCATGTTTGACCTCCTTCTGAACTGTTTCAACTCGTTTTTATATTATATAACACCCTGAACCACTTTGTCAAACTAAAACCGACCCTTTTGAACCGATTTTTTATCTCAAGCGAAGCTCCCAGCCATATCCCTGTCTGAATCACTAAGTCGGAGAGATACGGTAACACAAAGAAGCTGACGGATAGGAAATTGCCATTATAGCGAAGCGCTCATGGTAATTTCCGTACATCCGTCAGCTCTTTTGTCGTATCGCGGAGATGTGATGAGGAGAGGAATTGGCGGGAGCAGAGCGACTATTCTTTTTTCTTCAATGACTCCTCCAATAATTTCTTTAGTTCGCCCGTGTCCACTTCTACTTTTTCTTTACGATTATTTCTTGGCTTTTCTTGAATTTTCCGGCCTTTAAAATCAATTGGGGATGGAGTAGAACTCAAAGCGCTCAAAGACACCTCTTGCGGTTTACTGACTGGGATATTATTTTGAGGTAGTCTGGGTTGTGGTCTGTTTTCTTCTCTTCTCGGCGGATAAGGTCTCTCCTCTCTTCGAGGCATAGGTGGCCTATTCTGATAGGAAGAAGACGATCTATTCTCATTGTCCCTATTTGTATTGAATGATCTGGCCTGAGACCTATCATCTCTTCTAAAATCACCTCTTTTTTCTTGCTGAGCAAGTTCTTCTGCAACTGGCCCAGCCCATTCAGCTATTTCTTTTTCCACAACATCCTTGGGAGTGCTATAAGCTTCGCGGGAGGCGGCAATTATAGCTTCGCGATTCGAATGTTCAAGCTTAGGAAATCTATCCAGAGTTGTAGCCGAAAATCCTTTTGACGAAACCCCCTGAATCATTAACTTCAGATACATGTCGCGTTTACCGAGATTTACAATATCATTCATCATGAAGTCCGGCTGGAACCATTTTTCCAAATATTCAGCATCTTCAGCACCGACTCTAAAAGAAACTATTGTCCCAACATTTCCAAACACAGCATCCATGACATGCTCCTCCATCTGTTTAATGTATTGATGAGCCATTACCAAGCTTAGATGATATTTCCTAGCTTCTGAAAGAATGCTTGCAAAAGATTCGGTGGCAAAATTCTGAAACTCATCCACATAGAGATAAAAATCTCTTCTTTCAGGTTCCGGAATATTAACCCGGGACATGGCTGCCAATTGTATCTTTGTAATAAGAAAAGCCCCGATCAACCGTGAAGCATCTTCACCTATCTTTCCCTTTGAAACATTAACAATAAGAATCTTGCCTTCGTCCATGATTTTTCTTATGTCAATTTTTGATTTTGACTGCCCAAGGATATTTCGGATAACATTATTTGAAGCAAATTGACCGACTTTATTTTGAATAGCTGCCGTCGCTTCGGTAGCAAATTTATCGGCATATTTGGCAAACTCATCTGTCCAAAACGCTTTAACAATTGGGTCTTTCACATTATTAACGACTTTCTTACGATAATCTTTACTGGACATCAACCTGTTAATTCCCAAAAGGGTTGAGTCAGGATATTCAAGAAGAGCCAAAATAGTATTGTTTAGAATGTATTCCATTCTTCCTGACCAAGCTTCTACTCCCCATATCTTCTTAAAAACACCCAGAAGACCAGAAGCCACTAAGTGCCTATAATCAAAACCTCCCACCGCCTCCATAACATTGAAAGCTATTGGATTTTGCAAATCATCGGGATCAAAATAAATAACATCCTTTATTCTTTCCTCGGGAACATAATCAAGCAAGTCCTCAGCCGTGTCGCCGTGAGGATCAATAAAACAAACACCCCTTCCGGCTTCAATGTCCTGAATGGCCATGCTTTTGAGAAATTCAGATTTTCCCATTCCAGTTGAACCGACAACGTACATGTGCCTTCGACGGTCATCCTGCCTAATACCAAAACGAACCTTCTCGTTTCTAAAGCTTGTTTCTCCTAAAAATACTGTTTCCGTTGGCTCTATCATATGATTATTTACCAGTTAACATTTTCCAGTTTCCATTAAATTACCAATCATCATTTACCATTTTTGAATTGTTAATTGATTAAATGATAAATCATTGGAAATTGATAAATGAAAAATGGTAATTGTTTAAGATATCGGCAACCCAACCGGCGGTTCACCTTTCTTTGCTTCAACTCTCGGCAGTAACGGCGATTTTACACCAATATCGGGCAAGTGGTATATTGTTGCCAATTCCTCTACGTTTAATATAAAAGCTTTATCCGGTAATGACCTATTTTTATATTTATCTAACAAAAATACTTTTCGGCTATACTCTTTTTGTTTTTTGAACGGCCATTTAGAGGCAGTTACCGTAGCCGTGTTAAGTTTGAAGCTATTAACTGTTTGCAGAGCAAATTGCTTAAAAACCCCTATAACACCCGATACGTGAACCCGGTGGAAATTTTCCCTGGGTCCTGAATATATAAATCTGATACCACATTCATATCCTATTTTGGCCATCTTTTTTTCAGCTGCTTTTATGGCCTCCTGTTTACCCGAGGTCAGCTGGGTTTGTTCCGGTTTCTTATCTTCTTTGGCAACTTCAACATGTCCGGGAATTAATTTATCAATTTCAAAAACAAAATTAGACAGCATGCTTTCTCCGGCCTTAGGCTTCTTGCCTTGTAATTTATCCATCTCCGCCTGACCCTTTTTTACCCAAGACTCCCTGGCTGGCTTGATAAGCAATTGTACGCCTACAAATTCACCGGCTTCAAGGCTTGATAAAACTTCCGCCAAAGACGCCAATGGGTCAATTCTTTTAACATAATCGGGGCCGGACGACTTCTCTTCAAATTCAGGATAAGTTCTAATGGGATAATAATCCTCCTTGCTTAAAACCATTTCCGACCCAAAAAGATCGTTGTTGTCGTCGGGTAAAGATGGTGGCAGTAAACTAACATAGTCATCGGCAACTTCAGTAATTTCTGAATCAGGATACTGCGCATAGATTTGAGATTGAACTAGCTTTTTATACTGTTCGGGTGTTCTTATGTAAAAATGGGTCTCTCCTCCGATACCGACAATTTCAAGAGAAATCCAGTCAACCATCTTGCCCTTAAAAAACCTATCTCTCCATTTTATAGGAGGAGGCAGGGTACCATGAAGAGCTGCGAATATTTGCTCTGTAGCCTTGGGACTCTTGCCGGGATCTTGCGGAATTTTCAAGTCCAGAAGAACCCATTTTATAGCTCTTATGTATTGCAGTTTTGTGTAGTTTTCAAAAGCAGTCGTCAAAGCGATAAACAACAAAACCGGCAGAAATATCCACCAATAACCGGCTATAAATAAAAATGCGCTTTGCAGAGAATTTAAAACAAAAGAGAATTGATCCATTACCTTTCTATTGTATAGTAAATAAGACTAAACTAAAAGAGGCTATTTAAGCCTCTTTTAGTTCATAGGTCCCGTCTTCGTTTTTGACGAAGGTTTTGGAATCCTGGAGATTCAAGAGAATCGTATTTTCTTTGACCATTCTCGCATTCATTACTTTGGTCAAAAGAGCGGTTTTAGCCAATGGTTTTGAAGAACTCTTTAAAAGGTCAACGAGCACATCTTTCACGGTTCCGGATTTATAGCCCCATTCGGACAAAGCATACATCCCCCTGCCCACCAAAACGAATCTATTGTCTTTTATCAATTCATTGTGGACGGTCTGGACATTTGCTTTCTTGCCCTGAAATCCGGCAACATTTATCAGTTTAGCAATTTCACTAAAATGCTTAGGATTGTTTTCTTTCTTAAGTACCAAATAGGCCTTGTCTCTGACGCCCTTGGGTCTGATTTCCGGCCATGATACCAATCCTACTTCATTGAAAATATTTTTGCCCATGCTTTTTGATATTGTAAGATATGTAGCCAAATGTCTTGGATTAAGATCTCCGCTTAATCCGGAAACATTGTTCTTCTTGGCTAAATTATAGAATTCTCCCTCTATGCTTACCTTCCCCGATTTCTCCAAAACATTAACACAGGCTGAGGCCATGTTTTTAAAATTATTCAAAACATTGTTGTCAGTCGCCCAGAAAGAATAGAAATTATCATTATCATTAAATCTGGTCAGATCTTTGTCTAAAGTCAGAACAAAAACCAAAGACGAATTGAGAACCGATTCAGCATCACTGCCGGAAAAAGCTTTGAACAAATCTTTCTCTTTCATAATTCCGCCGTTCTCGTTCAAAATATTCTTGGCTAAAGTGGCATATTTTTCTACTTCTGGGTTAGGAGTTCCTTTGGACAATTGAGTCAGAGTAAACTCTTCAATCTGCCTTACTCTTTCTCTGGTTATACCATAGCTTTTGCCGATGGATTCAAGGGTTTCTTTCTTGCCGTTCTTCAAACCAAAACGCCTGGAAATTATGTCCTTGTTTCTTGCGGATAAGCTTTTTACTAAGCTCGCGACCGTTTTTGTGACTGCACCCTGACCAGGTATATTTAAATTGTTTTTGCTCATACTCATGAAATTGGCGATTTTCCCCTCCTTTCGCCTTATTAAATTGTTTATACTACAATATCACTACTCTTGTATTCCGTCAACCCCGCTCTTGAAAACACACAATCTTCAAAGCCATCTACACCCTTATTACCTGTTTTCAAGGGCGGGGTCAACTACCCCCGCCCATGTCTTCCTTTATTCGCCCAAACCAACAACGGCGATGCAACAAATATTGAAGAGTAGGCTCCAAAGAAAAATCCTAATATCAACGCCAGAGCAAAGTATTTTATACTCTCTCCGCCGAAGAAATATATAGCAATCAAAGACAACAAAGTAGTCATGGTTGTATTGATTGATCTGGTAAGGGTCTGCATTATGCTTTTGTGAACTACCACGCCCAAACCATCTTTCATGCCTCCCTTATTAAGGTTTTCCCTGACCCTATCAAAAACAACAACCGTATCCGAAACAGAAAACCCGAGAATGGTCAGAACAGCCGCAACGAATACGGCACTAATCTCAACTCCATAGGCATGGCCCAACCAGGCGAAGACTCCGGCCGGTATTACTATGTCGTGCATCAAAGCAATGATGGCGGCGCCCCCAAGCGACCAAGGAGATAAAAATCTGGAAAGTTTCCTAAAAACAATAGCAATATAAACCATGATGGAAACAAGAACCAAAATTATCGCATTGATGCTTTTTAACCTGAGCTCGTCTCCGATAATAGGTCCGACCGAATCAAATTTATTTTCATCAAGACCAGTAGACGGAAAACTGGAATTAAGTTTTCCGAGAATGGCTTGGTGATTAGATTCGGTTAATTCTTTGGTTCTGATAATAAGACCATTAGTTCCAAACGGACTCAACAGGGCATCCTTATCCGCTAATGCCATACTGATTGCTTCAATAGTGGGGCGTCCGTTTTTAAAATTCAATTCCATAACACTTCCGCCTTTGAAATCAACCCCGAACTTCAAACCAAAAACAAATATCATGACCATAGAAATTATGACCATCAATATCGAAACCCAGAACATTATTGTGTAAATCTTATGCATAAATTAATTAACACTTACCAATTACCATTTGCCAATGATTTACCATTTTACCATTGATCCATTTTCAGAAAATGATAATTGAAACAATGATAATTTAATGGAAATTGGAAAATGATAAATGGAAAATTCGTCAAAATAGCCACTTTTTATTTTCTAATTTCGGTCCGCTTACTAAGTTTAAAAATGTCCTTGTTACAACCGTAGCCGTAAACAAGCTCGTTAGAACTCCTATGCCTAAAGTCAAAGCAAATCCTTTCACTATTGATGTGGTAAATGCATATAGAACAAATGCGCCAATAAGAGTAGTGACATGGCTGTCTCTGACCGAAAGCCAAGCCCTGGAAAACCCTTCATGTATTGAAGCATTAAGTGTTTTACCCGCCTTCAATTCTTCTCTCATTCTAGCGAATATTAAAACATTAGCGTCCACCGCCATGCCTAACGACAGAATAAATCCGGCGATACCTGCCAAAGTCAACGTAACTGGGATAAGTTTATAAATAGCTAACACAATTAAAACGTATACCCCTAAAGCAATTACCGAAATAACCCCAGGCAATCGGTAAAACAATATCATAAACAAGGCCACCAATATTAAACCGTAGACACCAGCCTTTAAACTCTTTGAAAGCGACTCTGCCCCTAAAGATGCCCCAATGGTCTGTTGGGAAACTAAAGTTATAGGTACCGGCAAAGCACCGGAGTTTAACCTTGTCGCTAAAAGTTTTGCTTCAATTGGAGTAAACTTCCCTGAAATAACAGCCTTACCATCAGTAATCTCCGATTGAACCACGGGGGTTGAAATAGGAACTCCATCTAAAAATATCGCGACAATTTTACCTAAATTCCTTTTTGTAATTTCGGCAAACAATTTTGCACCTTCATCTGTTAATTCTAAACTAACTTGCGGTTGATACGTTTGTTGATCGAACACAACCGTAACCCGCTTTAAATGTCTGCCATTAAGGCCTGCGGGTTGCAATGGATCTTCGCTCAAGCGCTGACCCTTTTGCTGAGCCTCTACTATCGCCTGCGTATCGGCTTTGGTTTCTTTAAATTCAAGAAAGGGGGTTTCTCCTATCAACTGAATCGCCTGACTAACATCATTAATACCGGCCAGCTCTACTATCAACCTATCGCTTCCGCTTATCTGAACCAACGGTTCGGCAACGCCGAAATAATTAACTCTTCTTTCAATGACATCTCTGACTCCTTGCATGGCATCTGATTTATTATCCGACTTAGAAAGGTCGGCCTGATAAACTAAATGAGTTCCGCCAAGCAGATCCAAACCAAGACGAAATGGAACATTGGGAACATGGGACAATTTCCAATTTCCAATTTCCAATTTCCAATTCAGATAATCAATACCTTTATTTACTCCCTGCGGATAAACAAAAACAAAAAGCAACAGAGAACCGACAATTATTCCGATGAGTAAATAATTAACTTTCACGAGGTTTATTAAAACATATCTAATTTTTGAACGCAAGGCACGCTCAAGGCAACTGGCTTCTCGGAACCAGAATATTTTTATTCCAGCGATAAAAATTTCTTCTCCCTCGGCGCTTGGCAGAACCAAGCCCAAGCGCCTGCGGGTCGTTCCTCTGAACCGGTTGCCTTTCGCTTTTTATTTGCCTCGTCAAATAACAGAAAGGTGATGGAGCTGGAGCTTAATACGCTTAAATTGCGATGTTTCCGAGGTATATTTTTAATCTCTATGAACTATGTTCGTTTAACGGGAGCCATTGCCTGAACCAAATTTAAAATATCAGTTGCAATATCAATGGTCATTTGTATAATTCTGGGCATCCGACATTGATAATTTTGTTAAAGATTGATTTAAATTCATCATGTAAATTATTGTAGCGCACCTTTGCCCCATCTTTATTTTCGGAGAAATATTCTCCAAAACCATCAAAATCTCTTTTACTTAAATCCATATAAAAAAATATTATTTAGAAACCGAACTTATAACAACTTGCATAGGCATCCTCTTAAGCTTAAGACTCTAAAATATCATTTCCCCCACAAATATCAACGGCTCATATGTGTGAGCCGTTGAAGAAGCGACACCTCATCCCAGTTTATCAAGCGGAGGGCATGTGCCTTCAGAGAAGGACTCGGAGGTATTTCGGCTTGGTTCTGCGAAATGCCGAGAGACAAGAAAGATTTGTCGCTGGAGCGAATCTATTCTGGTTCGAGGAAGGCATATGTCCTGAAGTGATGTTTGGGATAGAATGGAGCGATATTATTCTCTGTCGGTAAACACCACCAACCGTTTGGAATACTGCTGGGTTGTCTCATCCCAAACTCCTTCGCAAGTAACGAGATTGAGATGTGATTTTCCATCGCTTGAACTAAATACTCCCGAGGCATCAGCTTTAAAATTATATCTTCGGATTTCACGAACTACAAAAGAAATAGTCGCGCCCTTTTCGTCTTCAATATATACCTTATCGCCTTTGCGTAACTTGTGTAGGTCATCAAACACTGATCCTTTCCCATTTTGCCGTCCATAGTGACCGGCCATAACAGCACCACCGTTTTCCCCAGGACGCGGTCCGAGCTCAAACCACCCTACGTTGTCTCGGTTTTTAGGTACATCCATTGCTCCATCAGAAGCAAGTCCCACATACTCCACAGAAGAATCAACGTTAATCTTGGGAATTTTAAGTCCCCTGTCGGTGAGTATTCAAATAATTGTTTGTTGGTTGGCGATTCCCATATATTTTCAGCTTTTTTTATATCATTTAATAATTCTGCTTTTGTTAAACCAAAGCGCGAATCAATGCTTGCAATAGAATAAGTTATTGGTCTTTGGCAAGGTTGTAATTGATTTAGGAGTCCTCGCCAAAAACGACCGGCATCTTCCCTATAGTGGTAGCCAAAACCCAGGATAAACAAGACGGCGAATATACCTACAAAAAATTTAATTCGGAAAGATTTCATGTTAATCCACCTCATCAAGTTTCTCTTTCTTCTTTGTCGGTTTGTGCTGGCTAAGCCATTCTTTAATGAGGAGCGTGGCGCGGACATCGTCTTCGTTGTATTTCAAAATCTTTTTTAACAACTCGTCGTCTTTTTTATCAAGCCAATTTGAAAACCAGACAACCGATTCCGCTCCGCCCGCATCGGGAGCGTTCCATTTGTAGCCGAAATACTTAGCGACATCTTTCAAACTATAGAAATAGAGCGGAAGAATTACCGACTCTACTACTTTAAGGTGGAGGTCTATAGTATTCTCTTTGAATTTATTTATCAGAGTCATCGGCGCGCCATATTTTAATGCCAAACGGTCAAAGACCTGTCTTTCAAAATAGGCATAGTGATAAATCACAAAATCTTCCAGAGAAACAAGGAAGTCCAAAAATTCTTTCCACATTTTCGGTTCTTCTTCTTTGCTTTTCGCAAAGAAATATTTGTATTCCGGTTCTGAATTATTGCTTGTATCTTTGACCACCACCCCAAGAAGATAATCTATATCTCTCGTCGGATCGCTTTCAATATCAAAATAAACCTCATGCTTGACATTGGGAAAGTCAGGCTTTCTTGTTATCATTGGCTCGTTGGAAATAAGCACTTTGGCCTGATTGTTAAACCTAACTAATTTATCAAACGGCCAATCTTCAAGTTTTGTCTGTAAGTCATTTACATCGGCGTTCGCCATATCCTGAACCGTTGTGATACCAATATCATAAAGGCGTCTTTGGTCGGCTTGGCTAAGTTTATAAACCAACGAAACATCATTGCAACCCTTCGTTTCTTCCACGCAAAGCGAATACCAAGGAGTTCTTTTGCATCCCGATTTTAAAAACGGAGGAGGTTTCTGGCCATCAAGAATTTTTTCTATCTGGAGCCGGGTTAAATGAAACTGTTCCACAAAATCCTCAACCAAAAAAGAACGCTCATTCCCTTGCGGGTCAATGGCGTAGGCCTCTTTCGGCCTTTTGCCCTGCAGACGCTCCAAAATTAAACTATAAAAAATAAGCTGAAATTTATTTTCATCCCGCAACTCAAGAGAGCTTTGAGCATCGTAGACGACATATTCCCATTCTCCGAATTCGGATTTACCCGGCCTTGCTTCAAGCAAATCAGGCATACCAACCCAATTTTCCGACATCAGAACGCCGTGATAGATATTCTTACCCTGCTTCATCATTTCAAGAGTTGCCATGAATGCCTCATCCAAATCGCGAAAAAGTTCGGGTTTTATTTCTTCAAATTTCTTATGATTCTTGAGAGTTGTTTCCGCTCCCACCATCTTGCCTTTGTAAATCAAATCCAAAAGCGGAGGCACGTGCTTCTTTTGTTTAGCATCTCCGTAGATGTCATACCAAATCCAATGCGGACACTGGAAAAATTTATAAAAATGTTCTGCTCGTAATGGTTCAGTTGGCATGGTTAAATATTATAGGTAAATTCTTATCCTGACAACCTTACCTCCTCGCTTCCCACTCAATCCCTACCTTCATCACATCTCCGCGATTCGAACAAAAGGCATCCTCATTAACGCAAAGAACAAGAACGCTTCGCTAATTTGTTCTTTGCTATCTCGGATGCTCTTTATGTTACCGTATCGCTACGACTTAGTGATTCAGACAGGGATTTGGTCGGGATAGAAATAAAGCGAACGCCTCATCCCGCCTGATTCATCGTCCTGGATAAGTTTGCTTAATAAATAAGACGCTAATCTAAGAAATCTTAATGTAGCAAAGCGCTCTTAAGATTTCTACAGAGATTAGCGTCTT
>Ga0172379_10007582_pt1 | contig 14029 bp, 16 predicted proteins | sample GrowelOW334metaG_FD_119756 | JGI IMG/M metagenome (GOLD analysis project Ga0172379, IMG submission 119756) | Groundwater microbial communities from an aquifer near a municipal landfill in Southern Ontario, Canada - Groundwater well OW334 metaG | ecosystem: Environmental > Aquatic > Deep... | reverse complement strand
TATTGTACTTTATATAGTCTTTATGTATTTGAACCCCATTTTTTTGAACACGTTTGCATAATTTAATGTATTTTTTTAGCAAATACCCCTTATTTTTTAATAATGTTTCAATTTATTATATATACTTTTGTTTCAACAACAAATTGCAACTTAAACAACATTCACACTTAAAAATTGAAATTTATGAGGACAACTAAAAATTTACTAGCAGCACTTCTTTTAACCACGTGCTTGATTCCTTCAACCTTGTTTGCACAAGATGAAACAACCCCCGAATCGCCGTTTTCGTTAGGCGCCGATTTATACAGCAATTATGTGTGGCGTGGTACAAAATTCGGAACTGGACCAGCATTTCAGCCTACTATTAAACTTGCAACAGGTGGCTTAACTGTTGGAGCATGGGGTTCATTTGATGCTGCCGGCTATGCTGAAGCCGATTTATATGCATCGTATGCATTCAGTTTTGGCTTATCATTAGGTGTAACCGATTATTACTATCCCGGTCTCGATTATTCCAATTTTTCTGATACTGCAGGGTCACATGCTATTGAGATAAACGCTGGTTATACTATTAAAGGCTTATCATTAAGTGCCAATTATATAGTAAATGAGGCTGGTGGTGCTGCAAGTGTGGGTGGGGATATGTATTTTGAAGCAAAATATGCATTCACCAACTTTAGTGTATTTGCCGGAGCGGGTAATGGATGGCATACAGCAGAAGGCTTCAAAGCTGATGGTGTTACAATGGAAGATGATGAGTTTGGATTGTGTAATCTTGGATTAAGCACTTCAAAAACCATTAAAGTTACCGACAGCTTTTCTTTACCTGTTAATGGCTCTGTAATATGGAATCCTCATGCTAAACAGTTCAACATGGTTTTAGGCTTATCATTCTAAATTAAAAACACAAATACATTTAATATGAAAAAAATTGAAGCTATAATCAGGACCTCCAAGTTTGAAGAAGTAAAAACTGAGCTTAAGAAAATAGGCATCGATTTCTTCTCTTATTGGGATGCATCCGGAGTAGGAAATGAGCTGACACGGGGGCATCATTCCTACAGGGGTACAGTGTATGATACAGAATACATTTCGAGGATATTTATTTCAATTGTATTACGAGATGTAAATGTCGAAAAAACAATTAATTGCATTGAGAAAGCTGCTTACACTGGCGAGATAGGTGATGGTATGATTTTCTCATATAACATTGAGGAATCTGTAAGAATCAGTAATGGCGCACGTGGTGATGAATCAACAAAGGGTCCTGGAGACTCACTTTAAAACAATCATTCATTCAAAAAGTATAATTATGAAAAAAAAATATATTTTATTAGCGTGCGTTCTGGTTGTATTCGCAATAACTTCAATTTTTAGCAATGCCGCTTTTGCTGAAAAAGTAATTGACCCCAGCGGGGCAACAACAGGCACTATTTCAGATGTACCCGCAGCAGTGGCAGGTGAGCCAACTTCTACAGAAGTAGCCAATTTGGCTGGCCATAACAAGGTAGCCATAAATATGATGTGGGTATTGTTATGTGGGTTTCTTGTTATGTTTATGCAGGCTGGTTTTGCCATGGTAGAATCAGGCTTAACCAGGGCTAAAAATGCTGCACATACCATGTCGATGAATATGATGGTATATGCATTAGGTATGATTGGATTTTTCATCAGTGGATTTGCCATCATGTTTGGCGGAGTTGGAACTTTAGGTACCTTAGGAGGTTTTGGAGGACTAGCCAATGAATTTACCATAAATTTATTTGGCTATTCATTTGGGTTATTTGGAACAAAAGGCTTTTTTCTAACAGGTGTATATGATGTAGGTGTTTTCGCACTATTCCTATTCCAAATGGTATTTATGGATACTACTGCTACCATCCCAACCGGATCGATGGCTGAACGATGGAAATTTTCTTCATTTGCAATTTATGGAATTATAGTAGGAGCATTAATCTACCCAATCTTTGGAAACTGGGTATGGGGATATGGCTGGTTATCACAACTTGGTTCTATGTTTAGTTTAGGACACGGTGTGGTGGATTTTGCAGGTTCTTCTGTTGTTCACATGACCGGAGGAGTATTAGCATTTGTGGGCGCTGTAATGATTGGGCCTCGTTTAGGCAAGTATAACAAAGATGGTTCACCCAATGCTATACCCGGACATAATATTCCTATGGCAATTATCGGAGCCTTTATCCTTGCATTCGGCTGGTTCGGATTTAACCCTGGATCGACATTGGCCGGGGGCGATTTAAGAATTAGCGTAATAGCCGTTAATACCATGATTGCGTCTGCCACTGGTGCACTTGCTTCCATGATGTACATGTGGTTATTTAAAACCAAGAAACCTGACCCATCCATGATGATCAATGGTATGTTGGCTGGTTTGGTTGCAATTACTGCTCCTTGTGCCTTTGTAACCGTACAATCAGCCGCCTTAATCGGATTAATAGCAGGTGTTTTAGTAATTGAAGCAGCATTCTTTATTGAGAAAAAACTTAGGGTAGATGATCCGGTTGGTGCCGTTGCTGTGCACGGGGTCAATGGTGCTTGGGGTATGATTGCTTTAGGTCTTTTTGCTGACGGAGCATATGGAGACGGTTGGAATGGCGTAGCAGGTACAGTAAAAGGTCTATTCTACGGTGATGCCTCCCAGTTCTTTGCCCAAATCATAGGAGTGCTCGTTAATATAATTTATGTTGCATCTATTGGCTGGGTCGTTTTCAAATTAATTGGCAAAATAACTGGTGGTATTAGAGTTAGCGCTAAAGATGAATTATATGGTCTTGATATTCCAGAAATGGGAGTTGAAGGATATGGTGGTATCAAGTTAGATAAGAATGCAGAAACTCCTTTATCGAGATAATTTGTTTATAACTAAATTAAGACATAGAACTACTATTAACTATAATATGAACCGGGGATAACATCTGACGTATTTATTCCCCGGTCTCACAAAAAGGATTAATAATTCTGACCCTCTGTTTACCCTTTCTTGCTCAGCCTACCTATAGAGGGTCCCTTTCCATAATGAATGAGTTTAGCGAAAAAAAAGTCCGGCACCCGTCGGATTTTTTGTTTGGAATAACCCGAACAAGTTATTTTTCGATCAATAAATTACAACATAAAAGCACTGTCTAAATTCTACAGGCAAAAAGTAATAATAAAGAAGACACCACACGTGTTGAAAAAACAGCGCATTGCGATAACTGATAATTATTTTGTAAATTTGTGAAAAATAGCAAAATGAAATTAAGAGCATATATTGATACATCTGTTGTAGGTGGATATTTTGATGATGAATTTGAAGATGTTACAAAATTATTTTTTGACAGGATTTTTAAAAAAGATTTCTTAGTCTATTTCTCTGAGGTCAGTGAAACTGAATTGAGTTTAGCCCCAGATTTTGTAAAAGATTTAAAATCCAGTATTCCAATAGATATCTTGAGTTAGATGATGAATCAAGGGAACTTGCAGAAACTTATCTTAAGGAGAAAATATTAGGCAAAGCAAGTCTTGACGATGCCTACCATATTGCAATTGCCACAGTAAATAGACTTGATGTGCTTGTAAGTTGGAATTTTAAACACATTGTAAATTATGATAAGATAAATTTATTTAACTCAATCAATTTACGATTGGGTTACCCAATAATTGATATTCGTTCACCTAAAGAATTTGTAAAATATGAAAACAATGACTGAAAAAAAATTTGATACTGTTCAATTCTTTCGTTCAATTAAGGAAAAATTAGCAGCAAGAATGATAAACATGACATTCGAGGAGCAACGTGAATTTTTGAAGCAAGTTAGGGAAGGTAAGATTAAAATAGTATAAAAAAACACTCGTGGATTAAAGACATTAAGGTTCCCCAACAAACTGATAATGTTTTTTTACATATTTAGTGATTTTCCATTCACAGACAAGTCCTTTGGGGCAGACCACAAAATCACCTGGCTGAACATTGTATTCGGCCTCTTTAGTTTTAATCTTTACCTCCCCTTCAATTAAAAAGAATTGCTCTTTTTCGTCATATCTCCAGTCGAACAGAGAAATTTCTTTTTCCCAAATGGGCCAGTTCTGCACTCCCATTTTACGGTATTCCGCTTCGGTAAGCTTTTTAACGATAATGTCCATAGGTCAGTTTGTTTGAGTGGTTTATCCAATAAATTTATAAAATTTATTTTACATAAACCACTCAAACAAACTATTTTCTAAACTTGTTAACCTATAAATCAAATTTTATTCCTTGTGCAAGCGGAAGTTCTTCACCATAGTTAATGGTATTTGTTTGCCTCCGCATATAGGCTTTCCAGCTATCGGAACCCGATTCGCGGCCGCCGCCTGTATCTTTTTCGCCTCCAAAAGCTCCCCCGATTTCGGCTCCCGATGTACCTACATTCACATTGGCTATCCCGCAATCGGAACCCACCTCCGACAGGAATCTTTCAGATTCCCTAATATCTTGAGTGAAAACCGAGGATGAAAGTCCTTGAGGAACATTGTTATTTAGTGTTAAAGCCTCTTCAAAATGCTTATATTTTAACAGATAGACTATTGGAGCAAAGGTTTCTTCCTGTACGATGGAATAATGATTTTCAGCTTCTACAATTGCCGGAACCACATAATTGTTGCTGTTATATAATGGCCCCTCCAAAACTTGTCCCCCAAAGATCAGCGTGCCGCCTTCTTGTCTGGCTCTGTGCAATGCATCTTGAAATGCTTTAACAGCCGTTTGATCAACGAGCGGCCCCACCAAAGTATTTGGGTCTAAAGGATTTCCAATTCTACGGCTAACTTGTTCATAGGCTTTTAGCAACAATTCTTTAACTTTGGGGTAGATGCTTTCGTGAACAATAACCCTCCGCGTGGATGTGCAGCGTTGACCCGTTGTCCCCACGGAACCAAAGACAATGGCTGGAATGGCCATTTGTAATTCTGCCTTTTCCGACACGATAACCGCGTTGTTGCCGCCCAATTCCATGATAGACCGCCCCAAGCGGGCTCCAATTATGGCACTGGCATGTTTCCCAACTTTTGTGGAGCCGGTAAGCGAAATCAAGGGAATCCGGTGATCTGCCAATAGATCGTCACCAAATTCTTTTGATGAACCGATAATCAAATTAAACACACCTTCGGGTACCTGATTATCAACTAAAACCTTTTGAATCAGTTTCTGGACGGCAATCGCACAAAGAGGAGTTTTCGAACTTGGTTTCCAAACCACCACATCGCCTGCAATGCAAGCAAGCATGCTATTCCAGGCCCAAACAGCTACCGGAAAATTAAACGAAGTAATAACCCCCACAATCCCTAGCGGGTGGTATTGGTCGTACATCCGATGATTTGAACGCTCAGAGTGCATAGTAAAACCATTCAGCAACCGGGCTTGACCAACGGCAAAATCACAGATATCAATCATCTCCTGGGCTTCACCCAATCCTTCGTGATAAATTTTTCCCATTTCGAGAGAAACCAATCTTCCCAAGTCCTCTTTGTGCTCCCGTAATAGGAGGCCAAGTTGCCTAACCACTTCGGCCCGAATAGGTGCCGGAACTTTTTTCCAGTATTGAAAAGCATTAGTTGCTTTACTCATCAACAATTGATAATCGGCCTTTGATGCTGAAGTAACGGTTGCCAGCTTTTGATTATCTATAGGTGAAAAAGAATCCAATACAGCCCCTTTTGTTTGAAACCAATCGGCACCCGTGGACATTCCAGCATTGACCTCTGTTATTCCTAATTTTTGTAGTATTTCATCCATAGCAGTAGCATAGTTTGAGTTTATATGTGTGAAAAACCGCAAAAAATCAATGAAAGAAAGTGACAAAGCCCCTCTATTCAGCACAATTTTTTGCAGTTACATTTCTGGTTGAAAAAAAATTTACTCGCCCAGAAATGGATATTTAAAACTGTTATCGGGTAAAAAATTCTCTTTTATTGACCGTGGCGACACCCACCGCAACAAATTAATTGCAGAGCCAGCTTTGTCATTGGTACCGCTGCCCCGTCCGCCACCAAACGGCTGTTGTCCAACCACGGCACCCGTGGGTTTGTCGTTGATGTAAAAATTACCGGCAGCGTGCTTTAATACCCTCGAAGCCAAATCAATAGCTTCCCTATCCTTTGAAAGGATGGCTCCTGTAAGCGCATAAATGGAAGTTTTATTTACCAGATGCAGCGTTTCTTCAAATTGATTATCTGGATAGAGGTAAATAGTCACCACGGGCCCAAAAATCTCCTCTTCCATGGTTTCAGAGTGCGGGTCGGTGGTTAAAATTACGGTTGGTTCAATAAAGAAACCCACAGACTTATCATAATTACCTCCAAAAATGATCTCATTCTTTGGATTCTTGCGCGCCCGTTCAATAAACCCAACAATGTTATCAAAAGCTTTTTCGTCGATAACCGCATTGATAAAATTGCCGAAATTGTCTGGCGTACCCATTTTCATGGCATCGAGGTCACATTTTATTTCATTGTAGATGGTTTCCCATCGGCTTTGGGGAATGTAAACCCTTGAAGCGGCAGAACATTTTTGCCCCTGAAATTCAAATCCGCCGCGCGTTATCGCCGTTGCCACCTGATTTGGCCGGGCCGAAGGATGCATCACCACAAAGTTTTTACCACCGGTTTCGCCAACAATCCTCGGATACGATTTGTACTTATGGATATTCTGCCCAATGGTTTTCCAGATATCTTGAAAAACACCTGTAGAACCTGTAAAATGGACTCCAGCAAAATCGGCATGGTTGAAACACACTTCCGAAGTATCTTTTCCGGAAACATATACCAAATTGATCACTCCGTCAGGAAGTCCGGCTTCCATTAAAATATCCATAATCAGCTTGTCTGAATAGATTTGCCTTTCGGCTGGCTTCCAAACCACTGTATTTCCCATCATGGCGGGAGCCGTGGGCAGGTTCCCCCCGATAGAGGTAAAGTTGAAAGGTGTAATTGCCAGCACAAAACCCTCTAAAGGACGTTGCTCAGTCCGGTTCCAAGTTTTTGCGTTCGATTCGGGTTGAATATCCATAATTTCGGTCATATACCGGACATTGAAACGGAAGAAATCGATCAATTCGGCAACAGCATCTATTTCTGATTGAAAAGGATTTTTTGATTGCCCAACCATGGTCGCAGCATTCATCCGATAACGGTAAGGACCTGCAATTAAATTAGCGGCTTTTAAAAAGATGGAAGCCCGCATTTGCCAGCTCATGTTTTCCCATTTTTCTTTGGCAGCCAACGCGGCGTCAATAGCCTGCTGCAGATGTTCCTTGCCTCCCCTGTGGTAATAACCGATTTTATGGTGCCGGTTATGTGGTGGCGCAATATCCACCTGATGATTGGTCTTCACTTCCTTTCCCCCAATGATCATAGGGATTTCAATCACCGCATTGTTGATGCAATCAATGGCATTTTCTAACTCTTTACGTTCCTTTGTCCCCGGTGCATAGCTAAAAACAGGTTCGTTTTGCGCCGGCGGAACAATGAAAAAATGACTATCCATGTTTCAATTTGTTATTTTGATTTTATTTAAATAGTGTAACCCCTTAAGCTCCGTTTGGTTTTACAGTCCTGGAAATTTTTTGTTAAAAATATTCGTTATGCAAATTTTTTCCACTTGCAATTTTACTACATTTTTTGTTTGATAAACAATGATTTAAAACCTAAAGGGGCATGTTGTTTTTTATGGTTTAATAATCAGCAAATTATCAACCGAATTGCCTGAAATGTTTCTAAACATGCCTGATTGGGGCTCGCGTAGAATTCTTAAATTTGTTTAAAATCCTTAAACGTACGATTATGTTCAAAACAAATGAATATTTTGACGGCAAAGTGAAATCTATAGCATTTCAAACTGCCAATGGGCCGGCAACCGCGGGGGTTATGGCTGCCGGTGACTATGAATTCGGTACATCAACCATAGAGTACATGACTGTAACCTCAGGCCAAATGGAGGTCCAGCTACCGGGCGAATCGGTATGGAACACGTACAAACCTCACGAAACTTTTATTGTTGGGAAGAATGTAAAATTTAAAGTAAAAGTACAGGGCGATACTTCATATATATGCCTTTACAAATAAATTCTGTGGAGATTACTCTTTGTTGTAATTTTACATCAAAACAAAGGAATTATGGCGGGTCATAAAGGTTCAAAATATTACAATATTTTTCTGGATTACCACATTTTACTGGAGCATCACGAGAAAGGCAACATTATTGATGAATACAAGTTCCGTTTGTTAAGACACATCAAGGAGATGGGCTCACTCAAAGCCGCCGCTGCCCATTTGGGAGTAAGTTACCGCAAAGCCTGGGGAAATATCGAGGAAATTGAATCGGGGCTGGGCTTCAAGCTTTTGGAACGGACCCGCGGCGGCGCCAAAGGTGGAAAATCGTGCCTCACCGCCGATGGCGAAAAATTAATGAACGCTTATGAAGAGCTTCGGTTGGAATTTGATCAATCTATCCATAAAATCACTAAATCATTTTTCCATACCATCAATGAAAACATCACCAGCTAAATTCATTCTCCTCATTTTTGGAGTATTAAGCATCAGTAATGGGTGCAAACTCAAGCATCATCCGCAATCTCAGGAATTAATTATTTTTCATGCAGGAAGCCTGTCGGTTCCTTTTAAGCAAATTGCCGATTCGTTCGAAACGAAATACCCCGAGATAAAAGTTTACTTAGAAGCTGCAGGAAGCAGAGCCTGTGCACGAAAAATCACAGACCTGAACAAACCGTGTGACATCATGGCATCGGCCGATTATGCGGTAATTGATGAGCTTTTAATCCCCAATTATGCCAAATGGAGCCTGAAATTTGCCGGAAATGAAATGTGTATTGTTTATACCCCAAACTCGAAACGGCAACAGGGGCTGAATGCTTCGAACTGGTACCGCATATTACTTGACCCGGAAGTTCGTTACGGCAGAGCCGATCCGGAATCGGATCCATGCGGATACCGCACAGTATTGGTTAGCAAACTGGCTGAAAAATTTTACCAAACATCTGGATTATCGGCTTTGCTGATGCAAAAGGATCAAAACCACATCCGCCCCAAAGAGGTCGATTTACTGGCATTGCTCGAAACTCAAACCATTGACTACATTTTTTTATATCGATCGGTGGCAAAACAGCATCAACTAAACTATTTGGTTTTGCCTGATAGCATCAATTTGAAAACCGCAGAACTAACCAATTTTTACAAACAAGTTTCGATTCAATTGCATGGTACGAATCCAAATGAATCTACTACTTACTGTGGCGAACCCATGGTGTATGGTATTACCCAACTGGAAAATGCACCAAATCCAGAAGCCTCCCAAAAATTTTTGGAATTCTTTTTTGCGGACAGTGTGGGACTGAAAATTATGGAACAGAATGGCCAACCCTCCTGTGTTCCTGCTGGTTCAAATACTTACAATTATTTGCCCGGGTACTTAAAAAAGTTTGCCTCCGAAAAATAAAGGCTTTTTCTATCTTTGAGCCATGTACAAAAACAATAACATTCAATGGCTTTTTACCTTTTTAGGTGGCGTGGTTTTATTATTTTTAATAGCCCCACTTGCCGGACTGGTATTTCATTCCTCCGGTACCGAAATTGCCGATACAATTGCCGACAAAGAGGTAACATATAGTATTATGCTTACCTTAGCCACAAGCATGATTGCTACAACTATTTTTGCCTTTTTTGCCATTCCTTTTTCTTACTTGCTGGCCCGGAAATCGTTTTTTGGGAAGAAAATTGTACTGGGGATCATTGATTTGCCCATTGTTATTCCTCACTCCGCTGCCGGTATTGCACTTCTTACGGTAATATCGAAACAAGGAATTATTGGGAAGGCAGGTGGATTGTTTGGGCTTGAATTTCCAAGCTCATCCGCCGGCATTGTCCTTGCTATGGCGTTTGTTAGCCTTCCCTTTTTAATAAATGCTGCCCGCAATGGTTTTGAAGAAGTACCTGAACGTTTAGAAAAAGCCGCGTTGAATTTAGGGGCATCACCCGCTAAAGTTTTTTTCAGCATCAGCTTGCCATTGGCCTGGCGAAGCATTGTTTCCGGGTTAATTATGATGTTTGCCCGGGGTATGAGCGAATTTGGAGCGGTTGTGATTATTGCCTATCACCCGATGATTACACCTGTAATGATTTTTGAACGGTTTGGTGCCTTTGGATTAAAATATGCACGTCCGGTAGCTTTGATATTTATTGCCGTGTGTTTGGTGTTTTTTGTATTGTTGCGCTATTTATCAAATCCAAAAAAAGATGCTATCCGTTCATAACCTAACCCTCAACATAGGAACATTCCAATTAAAAGATATTTCGTTTCAGGTATCAAAGGGGGAATACTTTATTCTATTAGGGGAATCGGGCTCTGGTAAATCGTTGCTATTGGAAAGTATTGCAGGCTTGACAAAACCAGAGAGCGGTCAACTGTTTATGAACCAAAACGAAATTACCCATACACAAATTCAAAAACGAAATGTGGGATTGGTTTTTCAGGATCACGCGCTGTTCCCGCATTTAACTGTGGAAGAAAATATTACTTATCCACTCCGCATCAAAAAAATCAGTTTTTCAAAAATTAAAGAATCCCTAGCGGGACTGGCAACGGAGATGAATATTGTCCCTTTTCTGAAAAGATATCCTGAAACCTTGTCGGGAGGTGAAAAACAGCGGGTGGCATTGGCCCGTACTTTAATCTTAAAACCTGACATCCTTTTACTCGACGAACCGCTTTCCTCGATGGATGTGAGCTTAAAAGCTGATTTGCGTTCCATGCTCCGGCGGATCAACCAAAAGGGACAAACCATTTTGCACGTGACTCACGATTACGAAGAGGCCATTTCATTGGCCCACCAGATTGGGGTCATCCATAACGGACAGATTATTCAAACCGGGACACCCCACGAAGTATTTACCCATCCCAAAAACCAGTTTGTGGCACATTTTGGGGGAATTAAAAACTTTTACCCTGCCACCCTGGAACTTGGTACTGACCATGAAACCACGAAAGCGCACCTGAACGAACACACTGTTATTGATATTTTTACCAAACATAAAACTACCAAAGGCTTTGTGCTGATTGGCCAAAAGAACATCCTGCTTTCACGTACACCTCAACCCAAAGGGGTGATGAACCAATTTCATGGAACGATTAAAGAAATAGTGCCTGCCAGTATGGGGTATGAAATTGTGGTGGATTGCGGTATTTTGTTTTACGTTTCCATTTCCTCCGATTCTATAACTACCTTTGACTTTAAGGAAAAACAGGAGGTCTGGTTAGCCTTTAACCCCTCATCGGTGAGGTTCATTCCGGGGTAATAACTTTATTTTGATGTTGCAAAGGCTATTTATTTTTCCAAAAATAGTACCCATTTTTGTAGAATAATTCTAAACAGGATGATTACTCTTGAACAAGCATTGCAGATAGTTTTAGATAAAAGCACCACACAACTAGCCACTGAAAAGGTTTCGCTACACGAGTCGCCCGGCAGGGTTTTGGGCGAAGACGTTACTTCCGATATGGATATGCCTCCGTTCGACAAAGCCGCCATGGATGGATTTGCCATCCGCGAAAGCGAGATTGAACAAGAGCTGGACGTGATTGAAACAGTAGCCGCCGGACAATCAGCAACTAAAGAAGTAGTTCCCGGAACAGCCATCCGGATTATGACCGGAGCTCCCATACCTAAAGGTGCTGATTTTGTTATCCAAGTGGAGCTTTCTGAAATAAGCTGCACCCAAAAAGTTATCTTTTCAGGACATCCAAAAAACAATATTGTCTATCGGGCCAGCGATGTAAAAAAAGGGGATGTGGTTTTACACAAAGGCCAATTTATCGATGCCCGGCATATTGCAGTGCTTGCTTCGGTAGGATGCCCCCAACCCGTTGTTTACAAACAACCAAAAGTAGGAATCATTTCCACAGGTGATGAAATTGTGGAACCCAACATCGTCCCCAATGCCTCGCAAATCAGAAACAGCAACGGACACCAACTAATCGCGCAAATAAAACAAAGTGGCGGCCTGCCCATCTACTACGGCATTGTGAAAGACGATTATTTTGACACGTACCATGCCCTGAAAAAAGGGGTGGAAGAATGCGATATTCTTTTACTCACAGGCGGTGTTAGCATGGGCGATTTTGACTTTGTACCCAAAATTATGTCTGACCTGGAAATTGAAATCCATTTTGACTGGGTGGCTGTGCAACCCGGAAAACCCACTACTTTTGGAACAAAAGGGGGCAAACTAATTTTTGGACTTCCGGGAAATCCGGTTTCATCGTTCATTCAGTTCGATGTATTGGTAAAACCCGCCATCCACAATTTAATGGGAATATCGGAAAACAGACCTTCCATTCAATTACCCATGGGTAAAAATTATTCACGGAAACGGGCCGAACGGAAATCCTACATCCCAATCCTAATCAATGAAAAAAGCCAGGTAATCCCTACAGAATATCATGGTTCGGCACATATTTATTCGTTACCTTCCTGTCATGGATTGGCCATTATCGAGATAGGAATAAAAGAACTAAAAGAAGGGGATTTAGTCCATGTACGACTGTTATAACCGCCAAATCAATTACCTCAGGGTTTCGGTAACCGACCGATGTAACTTCCGATGCACCTATTGCATGCCCGAAGAGGGGATTACCCTGCTATCGCACGACGATATTTTATCGTTTGACGAGATTGTGGAGGTGGTATCTCACGGGGTTTCGCTAGGAATTACCAAAGTCAGGATTACTGGCGGTGAGCCGTTGGTGCGTAAGGGAATTGTCACGTTGGTTGAGATGATTGCCAACATTGAAGGAATCCGCGATTTGTCGATGACTACCAATGGCAAATTATTGGCTGAATTAGCGGTTCCTTTGAAAAGAGCCGGGCTCCAACGGGTGAATATCAGTTTGGACACATTAAATCCTATGAAGTTCCGTCAAATCACCCGGGTGGGTGAACTTGCCGATGTTTTAAAAGGGATTGAGGCTGCCCGGCAAGCAGGACTTGCTCCCATCAAACTCAATTGTGTAATAAAAAGTTCTTCGCTGGAAGAAGATGCTCAACAGGTAGCCCATTTCGCCAAAGAACATAATTTGGGAGTCCGGTTTATTCACGAGATGAACCTCGAAAAAGGATATTTTACCCGTGTTGAAGGAGGTGATGGCGGAAATTGTGCCACTTGCAACCGGCTTAGGTTAACTGCCAACGGATTATTAAAACCATGCCTTTTCAGCGACATTGCTTTTAACGTACGTGAACTGGGAACAGAAAAAGCCTATGAATTGGCTTTAAACAAAAAACCCAGAAGCGGGCACACCAACTCTACTGGAAGTTTCTATAACATTGGAGGATAAGAAGAAGTATTTAGAGTATTTAAATTACTTAGAGTATTTAAAGTTAAAAGTTGAAAATTGTTGGAATATGAAAAAGTTGAGCCACACGGATGAAATAGGGAAAGCCAACATGGTAGATGTGGGCAATAAACCCCAACAGGTACGTACGGCACGAGCTATTGGGCATATCAGGCTTCAACCCGAAACGTTAAAATTGGTGAAAGAAAACCAACTGAGAAAGGGCGATGTGTTGACTGTTGCTGAGATTGCGGGCATTCAAGCGGGTAAAAAAACTTCGGAACTTATCCCTCTTTGCCACCCTTTGCTCATTACAAAATTGGATGTTCGCGCCCGGATAACCGAAACCGGCATTGAATGCGAGAGTTTTGCCAAATGCACCGGCCAGACCGGAATTGAAATGGAAGCTTTAACGGCTGTTAATGTTGCTTTATTAACAGTTTACGACATGTGCAAAGCGGTGGATAAAACCATGATTATTGAAAATGTCCGGTTGTTAGAGAAAACCAAAGAATAATTACCTAATCAGACCCAATGCCGTTTACTTAAGCTATAATGGTTTGTAATTCATATAGTAGAGTTTTTTTGGTCGCTTTTTCCTTTCATTTTTTCGTCCTGGCCTGATAATTTCTTTTGTGTTCTCCACAATTGCAT
>Ga0172379_10007581_pt1 | contig 14032 bp, 7 predicted proteins | sample GrowelOW334metaG_FD_119756 | JGI IMG/M metagenome (GOLD analysis project Ga0172379, IMG submission 119756) | Groundwater microbial communities from an aquifer near a municipal landfill in Southern Ontario, Canada - Groundwater well OW334 metaG | ecosystem: Environmental > Aquatic > Deep... | reverse complement strand
TGCTCGCGAATTATCTTACTGCCATTAACGTTAGAGTGGCGCGAATCGTTTCATACGAAGGAACGGCGCAGGTGCAGCGCGCGCGAACCGACGCATGGGTCGCAGCGGAAAAAGATATGCGCTTGTACGAAGGAGATACGGTGAAAACCGGCTCGAAATCGAAAGTTGTGATTCAACTCGATGACGGGTCCGTAACGCAGATAACCTCCCTGTCCACGATAACGATGGATAAGCTTTCCAAATCGTTGCAGGGCAAGAACACAAATATGGAAATGGACTTGGGAAAAGCATGGATGAAAGTCAAAAAGATTGAGACCGCCAAAGACCGCTTCAGCGTCGGAACGCCTACCGCGGTCGCCGGCGTGCGCGGCACATATTTCTCAACAGAAGTCGAAGAGAGCACGGACAGCTCATTTGATGTTTACGAAGGCGAGATCTCAGTGCAACAGAAACAGGATCCGTCAAATCAGGTTGATGTGCGCTCGAACTTCCGAACTGAAGTCAAGAGAGGCCAGCAGCCTTCAGCTCCGTCGATGATTCCGAAAGACCAGCTTCAGAAGGACCTTTCTGATGGCATAAGCGGATTCAGCGCTGAAAAGGGCTCATATGATCTTAAGATCGAAGTCAATCCTCCCGTTGTTCAGGCTGGCGGAAAAGCGGTAGTTTCCGTTCAGTTCCTCGAAAACGGCAAACCGTATAACGGCGCCGTTACATTCACCGTCAATCTCGGCGGTTCCGCCACATTTATCGCCAATGGTTCGCAGTCGTACGAAGTCACAAGCAATGAAAAAGGCGCAGCGAAAGTCGAAATAACCGACACGGTTAGAGAAGAAGTCACGATTAACGCAGACGTTTCGTTTGAAACTAAAGAATAATTGCTCTCGATCTCTGAGCGACTTTAGCGCCATTGCTATGCCGCCTATCGGAATACGAACCTATAGGCGGCGAGAAGCGGCGGCGGCGTTCGGCGACTACCGGTTCATGACATGAAAATCACAAAAATAAATGAGTTTGTTTTTTCTACGGTTTTATTCCTTTTCGGAACATTGTTTTTTCAGATGTTCACTATTGTCTCACCTGCTCGCGCGCAGGAGCAGCCTGCTGAGGAAACAGGCATATACAAGCGTGAGTATCATGCGACAGACTGGCGACAGCAGATTCCCGGCGTGGATTATACAACAGTAAAAAGCATCCAGCTTAAATATGGCGACATCATAGCGACTAAGGAAAAAACCATTATCTTCGAATTTGACGGCTTCCAGCTTATGGCGATGCCTTATTCCGCAATCCGCGTAAAAGGAAAAGGCATCGGCGAAAACGCTACTGCCGCGCCAGAGCTTCTTTTCGGAGAAGCCCTTTTAAAAGGACCAAACGCTACTGTTTTCCTTCCCGGACAGACAATAGAATGCCATGGAACAGGCTATGCTATTGTTGACGAGGACAAATTTTCCATGGCAGCGACTGTAGACGGAGACTTGTCGATAGTTCCCGAAGGAGCCACGCAATCAATCAGCCTCGCGAACGGCAACTACCTCGAACTCGGTCCGAGCGGCGAAAACGGAACCCCCGATCAGATGACGCAGGAAGATGTCGACCTTTATTCGAGAATGACGTTTCCTGATAACGCCCCGAAAGCCACAACGGTTATTTCGAAAGAAGAAAAGCAAATAGACCCTTTCACAGAGTATTGGAATCGCGACCGCATCACTATGCTTAAAGACGGCCCTGAAACGCCCGCTGGTCTCGCTATCGCAAGCGGCGCCAATAGGCAACAGGAAAAACCGAAAGAATCTCAACAAAGCATTCAGGTATTCGACAAAACAAAAGGCTCCCAGCAGAAATCGCTCAGTTTCTCATCAACCGTAAGCGTTGTTAAAAAATCGGCAGAGATTCCCAAGCTTATGTCACTCACAGTCAGCCGGAAAAAAGTCAGCCCAGGCGACCTGCTGCCATTAAAGTTCAAAGACCTCGACAGCAAAACCATACCGATCTCAGGGAAAATTACGACAAACGAGCCCGATCTTTGGACCTTCTTTATTAAAATCAACGGCGACGAAACGAAACTTTCCAACCCGGCCTCTTTTGATTACGCAATAAGAGCCGCGCAGGACTTCCCTGCCCTTCCGAAAGTCACCGGCGTCATGATCGGCGACGACGCCGCGTCGAGGTACACCGAAGAAACAGTCATAACTCGCGAAAAATTGACATCAGGCAAACTGCTGATAACAGGAAACGCCGCCGCCGGACAGAACGTCATCCGCTTTACCGTCCTGCTTGTAGCTCGCGACACCGATGACAAGGAATACCCGCTAAGCAATTTCCAAATCGAACTCGACCTTTCCGAACTCAGCCGCGTTGAAGTTTCAACAGACGGCGGCCGCGGTTGGGAAGCCGCTAAAGGTTTATCCGACTGGACATACAGCTTCAGCCCCATGGACAACGAAACCTACAAAGTGAAAGTCCGGGCATACGACGTAATGGACACCGTCTCCGAGGATCAGTTTGAGCCTTATCCGTTCAAATATAGGTATAAAACGGACTCTGAACTCCTCCGCGAAGTGTTCGACAACATCATGCGCGCATTCCTCGATAAGGACCGCGTGACTTTCTTCCGCAACGTGTCGCAGGATTTCAAAACCAATCTCGATGGTCTGCGCGACTACAACGACCTTAAAACATCCGTTGAGGAACGCTTCAGATGCTGCACCGTGAACATTCGCTACACCGTGCAACAGGTCGACGCTGAACGAACTACAAGCAGAGGATCTGTCGACTTTTCATGGGTCGACCGCGCAAGCGTTTCAGGCGATAATAACTCAGCTATCTTCAACTTTACGCTCGAAGAAGGAGAGTGGCGCCTTTTAGAAGTCATCGATCCTAACACTTTTTTGCGGGCGTCGCGAATCGCATACTCGATCAAACTTACCATTCAAAATAATGTATTAAACGCCGACGGGGAATCCTCAACAAGCATACGAGCGCTCGTTATGGACAGCTCGGGAAGCATTGTAGCTGATGACGTCAGCGTGAATTTCTCAGCTACATCGGGAACCCTCAGCCCTCAGTCAACCGGCACATCTCAAGGTTATGCCGACACCGTTTTTACCGCCCCGACCACTTCCGGGACGGCAACCATAACCGCTACATCCGGTAATATCAGCGTCAACGACAATATCACCCTTAATCCGGTGCAGCCGCCGCTGCCGCCGGATTGATTGCGCTGTTCAATACATGCTATGCATATTAGTTTCCAAATTTCATAGATCACGCAGACTGTTTTACATTGTCATAGCCGCTGTGTTCGCTATTCCATTCGCTTCGGGTTGCGGCGGCGGCGGAGGAGGCGGCGGCGGCGCGCCGGCAGCCGACACTACGCCGCCTTCAATTGCCTTTACTTCGCCGGCTCCTTCCGCAAGCCATTCATACGAAGCCGATCCTCAATCGCTTCCGGCTCTGTTGTCGCTTAGCTATTCTGACGCTGGCGGAATAAACACATCCGGCTTCAACGCATCCTTTTTGTTCAGAAACATCACATTCAACCTGACAAGCCTTTTTAATCCCGGCGCCGGATCCGCCTCCACCGGCTCCAACAGCTCCCCCTTATACTGGACTATTATCTCAAAATACAACACTTCAACAAATGCTAAAACCGGAGATATCGCCGTATTCGGCGTCTCAAGCGGCTCGACGGGAGTTCTGAATCTTCTTGATGTCGACGAGAGCGCGGGAATCGTGATCTTTGCCGCCACTTCGCGAAATAAACTGCTTTATGTCAACACAACGACCGGCGCTGTTGAACGGGAAATATCTCTTTCTTCATCTCCATCTATTATCCGGTCGTGTCCGGCGCACAATAAAATATATGTCGCTTATTCCGGAAGTTCCGCGATAAGCTCCTTCAGCGTTCCGGCCGGCGTCGCCGGGGGCGCCCTCACAATGCCGGCTGTTCCGAAAGCCATCGCTCTCAACCGCGCATCTTCCAAGGCTTTTGTCATCTTCGAAAATTCACAAACGCTCGTCACTATCGACTGCGCCGCCAATACGTCAACTACAACGACTCTTAATTATTTGCCTCAAAGGATAGCGGTGGACGGGCTTAGTTCAAATAAATTGTATTACGCCGGCTATGGCGCCGATAAAGGTATATTCCAGCTTTCCTCAGGAGTTCAGTCAAAACTTTTTTCGCTCACCGACCTCCCCGAGGATTTCGCTTTTGATTCTCAGACTAATCGGTTCCTTCTTGTTTACTACGGCGTTGACAATGTAGAGATTCGAAACGCTGCCGATGGAACTCTTTTCGGACAGCCGGCTGTCGGCCACAATCCCTTCTCGCTTCGTTCCGCCGCCGCTGCGAGCCGCGCTTATGTTCTTAACAAAGGAAGCGACTCAGTCACTGTAATCAACACAAGCAATTCCACGGTCGCAAGCACAATATCACTCACAGCCGACCCTGTCGGCATGGCGGTTGACTCAACGAACAATGCGCTCTATGTCCTTCAGAATATCTGGGCGATTTCCGCAGCGACTCCAGGCGTCATATCCGCTTCCGTTAAAGACGCCGCAGGCAATACCGGGAATACTTCAATGAACATCACCGTCAATCCTGTTTCCTCCGGCAACCCCGGCGGCCCCGGCACACCCTGATTCTCCTGCTCCCGGCCGACGATATGAATGTTCAAGCGATTTCTATATCATCGCTTTCACGCAACTATAGTTTTCTTGATTCGTTAAACAATCCGGATTCAATCGAAATATATGGCGCAATTCTTAAAAAACGCTAATGCGTGGCGTATGAAATCAGGATAGAAACCGAGCGCAAGAACGCAGGCGGCGCTCAGCGCTATAATGACTGCGGTTGAAAAACCGGGAATCGCCGGTTTAGCTTCAGTGCGCGGCCTGTACAGATACATTACAAAGATAATTCTTAGAAAAACAAACGCCGACACAACCGCATTCGCCGCCATTACAGCCGCCAGGCCTCCCTGCTTCGCTTTGACGGCCGACATATACACTCTGAGCAATCCATTGAACCCGGCTGTGAACGGAGCGCCTGCGAGCGAAAGAAGAAACAGCGCCGCCAGCGCGCTGAATACGTAATGTTTTCTTTCGAGGCCTGCGAGATCTGAAAGCGTTATTTCTCCTTCATGATTCTTTTCCAGCAGAGCCAGCATCGCAAAAAAGCCGGAGCCCGCCAATATATAAACGTATATGTAAAACAATATAGATACATTGCCGTAAACGCCGCCTGAGGCAACGACAACAAGCGCAAATCCCGCTTGAGCGACTCCCGCAGCAGCGAATATTTTCTTAACGCCTGTTTGCAGAAGCGCGGCGATGTTGCCGGCCGTCATCAGCGCGACAGCCACAGCAGCCAGGAATCCGAACCAGTCCGGGTAAACAGCCGGCAATGCGACATAGAGCGTTCTGAAAATAACCGCTACCGCGGCGGCGCGAGGACCCGCCAAAACAAACCACGCGATCGGCGCAGGCAACGCTGTAAAGCCGGAAGGCGCGCTACGGAAACCCGCGATCGGCAACCCCGCCTTGATCAAAAACCAAGGAGCCATCAGTAAAAACCCCAATAGTATTTCCCGGTGATGGCCGCGGCCGAGAGCGATATGATTTTGTATTCTGAAGAAATCTGTCGTGCCGACAGCGTGAAGCACAGCGACGACTCCTACGATGAGAAGTAAAACTGAAGCCTGATAAAACGGATTAACTCGCGCGCGTATTTTGCTCGTCCTATAAATTCCGGCGAGCGCCGACGCCGCCACGCCTGTCATTTCAAGGCTCACTACTGACACATATAGATTTCCAGCGGAAGCCGCGAGCATCATTCCCAACAACGCGATCAGAATAAACACAAACGATCCGGCTCGAGCGCCTGCCCCGCCCTGCTCCGCCATAAGCATTATTACAGCGCCAGCCATGGCCAGGAAAATGAAATCGAATCCTCTCGAATAGTTATCGCCGATTATCGCTTCGTTGAATGCGACAGCGCTGATATCCCACTGCCTTAAAACAAAAAAGAATGCGAGGGTTGTCGCTATAAGCGCAACAAAAGCGTTGCCGAAGGATTTGCCCCGTTTGTCCCACGCTCCGGAACCGACTGCTATCAATATAAAAAGCGCTACAACGAGTTGCGGGAAAATCAGTTTTATATCGAGATTCGAAAATGGCGCGTGCATCAGCGTGCTGCGGGCTGGCGCGCCCGCGCTTCTTTCAGATTTGTTCGGACGGCCCGAACAGGCGATTAAATTCGCTCAGAGCGTAGCTGTCCGTCATGCCTGCGATGTAATCGCAGACGACCCTGTGAATAGTATCGTCTCCGGCCCTCTGCTTTGGTTCGGCCGGCAGCAGGTCCGGATTATCGACATAAGCCTGAAACAGCGCTGTAAGACAACGGCGGGCCTTGTAAGACATGCGAACGACACGGTGATCGCGGTAAAAACTATCGTAAAGCAGTTTCTTCAGTTCAGCCGCTCTCGCCGCCATGTCGCCGCTAAAAGAAACGAGGTAATCGGGACATGCGAAAACGTCCGCCACGGAAGCAATATTCGACGAGGCAATATTCGTCCGGCTCGTCTCAAGCAAATCCGTCACGAGCCTGTCGATCAGACGCCTGATTAGTTGGTAGCGGCGCATCTTCTCGCTCGCCTGCAAAGCCGGGTTGTTCATATTGTCGAGGGCTTCCGAGCAAAGCGAAGAGCCGCGAAGAATCGTTTCAGAAAGAATATTCGCCTTGAGGCCGTCGTCGACGTCATGGCAAGTGTATGTGATCTGATCGGCGACGTTGACTATCTGCGCCTCGATCGACGGAGAACCTTCGGGGCCTTCCCAGCCGTCGGCGTTCGGCGAGTCGTAATCCGTTTTGTGCTTAATGATTCCCTCGCGCACCTCGAAGGAGAGGTTAAGCCCCGGAAAATCCGGGTATCGCGACTCTAAAATGTCCACAACGCGAAGACCCTGCCGGTTGTGTTCGAAGCCGCCGCGGCCCGCCATAAGCTCGTGCAGCGCTTCCTCGCCCGTGTGTCCGAACGGCGCGTGGCCGAGATCATGCGCGAGAGCGATCGCCTCAGCGAGCTCCTCGTTCGCCGCGAGAGCTCGGGCTATTGTTCTTGATATCTGCGACACTTCAATCGTATGGGTCAGCCGCGTTCGGTAGTAATCGCCTTCCGGAGCCGCGAAAACCTGCGTCTTTTTTTCGAGACGCCTGAATGCGGACGAATGGATGATTCGGTCGCGATCTCGCTGAAACGGATCCCGGTAGGCATGTTCCTCTTCCGAATGCGCCCGTCCGCGCGAGTTGCCGCTGCGCATCGCATACGGAGCTAAAAAAGAATCTTTTATGTTGTCGCTGTTTGTCATATTGTATATTTACTTGAGTATAAGAGGAAACGAACAGCAGCGGAACCCGATCTGCGGAACCTCTTCGCGCGCGTCACGATAGTCCTTGAACGTGCAGCGCGTGAACACAGGCTGATCGTCGAAGCTGCCGCCTTTCACAATCTTAGCGTCTCGATTTTCCTTCCCGGGCGGCGTGTTCAACACCCATTCCGCGACATTTCCGTTCATGTCATAAACTTTTTCAAAAGAGCGGCATTTCAAATTAGCGCCGCTGAGTTCCCCGGCGCCAGTGGCTATATTGCATGCGTTGTCGTCGTAAGTGTCGCCGAAGCTCCAATGGTAATCCCATGTGCTCTTGCAGGCGCGTTCCCACTCTTGTTCCGCGCATAGACGCTTTCCTTGCGCGCGGCATGTATTCATGGCATTCTGCCATGTGACTCCGCTCTCGGGCGGTTCCTTATATTTGTTCGGATACTCGAACCGATCAATACAAAACGATCTGTTTTGAATTACCCGTCGCGGTTTTTCACGCGCGAACCACGACTTGTAGCAGCCGCCCGCCGTATCGTTGCATAATTCGTATAAATAATCCAAGCTCTCCTCGGTTATGCCGGTGATAAAACGTCCGGCGGGAATGTAAACCATGCCGGACGGACATCGCTCGCTCGCCGACTCAACTATCGAATAAATACCGATCGTCAATCCGACAAGCGCGGCGGCAAACATCGCTGCTCCAAGCTTTTTCGCAAATCGCATTTATCTTTTCTCATCAACGGATGCCGTGATCAGTCCGGTTTTCCGCCGTTCACCTTATTTCAATAGTAGCATTTGCCGGGACTTCTGTCCCTATCCAGAGGACTCCTAAATTCTTCGTCCAGCTTTTTTCCGTCGCAAACCGGTAATCGGATTTCGTGAGTTTTTTTCCATTCACAGAAACATCCGGGTCGCTGAGAGAACAGCCTTCCACAATAATAACCGGATTGACTAATGTTTTGTCAACAGCTCCGCCGAACTGAACGGCAACTGCGCCGCCCGTCCAGTCTTTAATCACGTATCCGCGCTGCGTTGCGTCATATTCGCCGCCTCTGCCGCCTGAAATCACTTTCATAGGCGCCGGATCGATCCAGTTCCTCGTATATCCGAGCAGTTTATCATCCGGCATGTCGGTGTTGCCGATCATCCACGTCCATGTCACCGCTTCATGAGTCCGGCCTGCCGGCTTTCGGCTGACAGGCGAACTTTCAATAGTGATAATCGAGGCGTGCGCCGGATTCTCGCGCCACCTTGGAGGCGCGGTCATAGTCGTTGGAAATCCACGGGTGACCGGCCAGTGAACGCCCCAATACGACGGGCTAATGTAGCGGCCGTCGACTTTCCAGCCGTCGTACTGCATTATGAAACGCTCGAAATTGCGGCTCGCCATTATCGGCGTGTTCGGATCCTTGACGCTGTTGTGTATCCTGAAAACCGCCGGCGTGTTCTGCTCCCAGCGGCCGTTAGGTTGCGGATAGGTGACATCGGCGTTCTTCACGCCGTCCGGCGAAAGAATTGTAACCATCCGCGGCGGCAGAATCTCAAACGGGTTCACTCCTGCCGGCGTCAACGTGATCATCTCATTCGACTCGTGCCAGTTCGGCTGCTTCAGAATATGGCCGGCGGCCTTACGCGTTCCAAAACCGTCGGGATAGAAAATGAAAGTTTCTTCGCCCCACTCGTCGTCCGCAATCGTATATTCGAGATCGACAATCGCATAACGCCAGTTAATAACGACGCGAGCGGGCGTGCTCGAAACAATGTGGGCGCGCGAAAAACGGCACTCTTTGTCCTGCAGGACTTCGAGACAATCTACTAACCCTCCGCGCTGAAACGCCGACTCTATCCATTCGTATGTCAACCCTACATTAGCCCACGACGCCCAGAACGGGACATTGCTCGACCCGCGCCAGAACACAAACCGGTTGCCGTTCGGAAACGCCACGACGATGTCGTAGAACGGGCCTTTTTCCCACACATCGTCCCATTTCAGATTCGTCCACTCTTTAGTCTTTCGATCGTATGAAGGAACCGCGCCAAGATAAGTCAGATCCGCCTCATAAGCGCCGAAATCCGTCTGCGGCTTAGGAACATCTCGAACAATAAGCCATTTCTTTTCTTCAAAAATCTGGCCGCCGGAGTCAGCGGCGGTAAAAATAGCCATATATTTTCCCGGCGCAAGCTTGCCGGCTGCTGTTTCGAGCGTCATGTGGCTCATCTCGCCGGGCACGAACTCTGTTTTTTGAGACACCTCTGAGAGCACGTTCTTATCTTTATCCACAACCTGCAGTTTCATTTCAACCGGTTTGCTCGGCCCGTCTCCGAGCGACTCTGCGCTTATGTCCGCCTGCATAGTCGAGTCGGTTCCGAGAAGAACCCTGTCTCCCGGAACAAGGAACACGCCCATATCGACCGGATTTCGTCTCGGAACCGCATTCCATTCAACTTGGCAGAAAAATGACGGGTCGTTCATGAAAACTTCATCAATTACTTTGTCCTTGCCTTCAGACACTGCGATCAGTTGAAGCTTCTGGTCGGCATAAAAAACAGGGACAAGAATATTGCGTTTGTAGAACGAGCGGCTGTCTTCATTCAACGGAAGCGTCTGAAGCGCGACATCTTTTTTTGAAATTGCGAGTTTATAAACTTTTTTTCCAGGCGTGTTGTCGAAAATCGAGATTTGAACCTCGCGCATGATCTTTTCGCCCTGCCTGTGTATCAGCGGCCAATAATCGCTCGGTTTGAAAAGATAAATGCCTCCGAATTTGCGTTCTCCTTCGAATCCGGGGAAATTGCCCGCTATCACACGGTACAAATCCTCGCCCATTTCGTCAGTGAAGTTTTTTACGCCATAGTCCCACAACCTGATGAATCCTGGGCTCCCCTTCGCATATTCCTTAATCCAGGCGGAGACATTGCCATCCTTGTCGAACGCGATTGGCTGCGTAATATCGGCCGGTTTTACTGCCCGCACGCTCAGCCATGAATATTTAAGCCCTAATTTTTCTCCAAGCGGCGCATTTGCCGAATCCGACTGTCCCTGCCAGTTGCCGACCGTGTCGAATCCAAGAACGCCCCGGCCGCCGAGATAATCCCATTTATCTTTATCTCCGCCCTCACGACCCACGAAATAGAATGGAACGTCGGCCGGCCATATCACTGAGCCGCCCGCATCGAGATATTTTCGAAATAGCGCGTCAGCTCCCGGCGCCTTTCCCACGAGCGCGCCCGGAACGACATCCTGAGACATCACAACCAGATTCCCTTTCGCGCCGTCCTTCACGCCGGATTTAATCCACTTCGCGAGTTCGACCGCATTCATCTCCTTAAAACCTAACGTTGTCAGCAACTCTTTTATTTCCGCCGACGACGCCTTCGAGATCCAACTCACCGGATAATTCTCATCGTAATAAACAACGTACTTCGGCATTTCCGCCGCGTGCGCCGCGCTACACATCAAAATCATTATCGTACCGGCAATTACAAGGAGATGCTTCCTAAAACTCATAGAAACCTCCCTCTTCAGATTTTTCAATACAACATTATAACCGAAAAACCTATTTCAGATGATATTTAGTTCCTTAAACTTTGGAAAATACTTAGCGCAAACCCATCATTATGAGTCGAGGCGCTTCGGTACAAATATCAATTCCCTTTAATCGCTTCAGGCAATAATTTATAAATTCTAATCTCCGGCCCCGGACGTTTTGAACGCTCCTCCCGGATTTCCTTCACGAGAACAGCGTCTTTTTTCAACGCGCTGTAAAAAGCGACTGCTTCCGGGTAATTGCGGGCGGCGGCGAAATACCTATTGTATATGCCGCTGTTTACGATAAGATAATCATATCCTTCTTTTTCATAAAGACTGATCGGATATTCGGCAAGCGCAAACGTCTGAAATATATCGTATTTAATTGGAATCTTATTTAGCGCGGCAATATGGAATTTTTTTCCCGACAGCGCTTCGGATTCTACCGGCTTTCTGCCTTTATATGCATAAAACGGGACGGCGGAGTCAATATGGCGCGTCGCGTATCGAGCCGCGCGGCTTGTGTCCATCAGCGAATCCGGAGTAATTTTCAACTGCGGGCCCTCGAACTCAAGAGCAATCCGGGCGCCGGCCGGAACTTTCTTCTCAATCCACTCGCGCGCAAGCGTCCTTGTATCTTTTTTTCTCATAAACTGTTCTGATGATATTATATTCCTTACTGGCATAAACATCAGAGCAATCGCAACGAGCGCCGCAAATCCTGTTTTGTATTTGCCGGGTATTTTAATAACGGCCGCCGCATCATTTATCAGCGCAGCCGCCAAAACACACAACGCCGGCGCCACCGCCACCCAATACCGTAAGAATACGTGTTTAGTTATCCTGCCGTGAAACAAATAAAACACCAGAATAAATGTTAGCAGAACCAAACCGGCTTTGTTTCTTTTTGTCGCCGCATAAACAACGCCCATCATTGAAACAACGAGCAATGGCAGCCCCATTCCCTGCCTCAGATAAACAGTTATCGAATACATCCACATATTCTTAATATTTTCCATCCCGAACCAGCCGTGTTCGAGAAGGCTTCTTTGTATGCCGATGTCGCCGGTGAATGTCTTGAAATCGAGAAGCGTGTATGGCGCGCCGATGAAAAAGAAAGCGGCAAAAAAGAATCCCATTATAAATAAGTCGGCGGTGAAAAACTTGAACGGGTTCTTTTCCTTTCGTACGCTCGCGAGATAGAGAACATGAGCGACAAGCAGCGGCGGGACGAGCAGCGCCGCGGTATATTTAAAAGCCATGGCGGCGCCTGCGCATAATCCGGCGGCGATATACATCCTCCGGCCGCCCCGCTCGGCGATGCGCGCTCCGAAAAACAACGACGCCATTATCATAAAAGTCATAGGAACGTCAGTGACAGCGTAATGCGACATATCAACATGCAGCGGAGTCGCCGCGAGAAGCAGAGCCGCAACAAGCCCTGTCCGTCTGTTGTAAAATCGCGTTCCGAGCGCAGCAACAGCATAAACAGTCGCAGTCCCGAGCGCGGCAGTCAGCGTCCTCGCGATCAGAAAAAACATCGTCGGATCAATAAAATACTGCATCCCGAAATCAGCGGCGCTCGGGAATATCCCAATTACGCGACCGATGACAAAATAGACGCCGTAGAAAAAAAACAGCACATACATATATAGCGCGGGATAAAAAAAGAAATGCGGATTAAGATCGCCTGAGCCGAACTTGATCGCCCTCGAAACGACATGGACCTCGTCTATGTTGAACTGGTCAGGAAGCCCGTAGCCATTCCCGAAGACGCGCAAGGCGAAAGCCAGCGCCAGAACTGCCAGCAGCGCGGCGCTTCGTTTAAGCCAAGAGATAAAAACGCCCAATATTGCCACCATCCATACGGCCGGCGAGGCTTGATTTCGCGCTAAAACTTTTCGATCGGGATGCCGGCCGCCCGGCAGGCGAATTGAAGTTCATCCGAAAAGTCGCCGGGAATGAAACTGTAGTGATTGCTTCCCATCATATCAGTGAATGATTCGAGATCGAGTCCGATGTCGAAAAGCGAAACCGGCCATACATCGCCCCAGCCGAGGCGATCGATCAGTTTCTGGTCGACATCGACAGATCTGCCGACGGATGTCTGCATAATATACTCGCCGTCGCGCCTGATGAGACGGGCGAGCGTCGCAGCGCCGAATGACGGCCCCATGTATCCAACCGCGCAGCCGGACGCGCCCTGACATTGCGGCCTCATATAAACGCGCCTCATCGCATCAGCGGCGGATTTCCCGGGCGCAGCGTAATATGCAGACGCGCCTCCGCAGTTCGATATAATCAGCATAAACTTATCGCCCATCCGTATGTGGCGTATGTCGCCGAACCCTGCGGGCGTTCCGCCTGCCATCGACTGCAGCATCATCGAAGTGATCAAGCCTTTGATGTCCCCCTCGCACGTAGCCGGCACTACTGTTCGCGGACCTTCGGCATCTTCACCAAAAGGAAGCAGCGACGGCATCAGGCAGCCGGTCACGCCATATCTCTCTGATAACGCCGGCTGGCATTTTACGGATATCCCGCCTATGTTTTCGCCATCAAGCTCTCCGAGCCTGTCGCGAGCCGCGAGATAAAGCGCAACCTGTTTTTCAACAACTTCAGGCCGCGAGCGTTTGCCGTCGTAACTGATTTCAGTTCCGCTCTTGCCGAGCCATTTGATGAACTTGCGAATACGGCCCGGATTCTTCTTCAATATGCTTTCCGCGCCGTCGATCAGAAAATACTGGTCCTCAATGAGTATGTCGCCGATTAGAAATGATTTGAGAGTTGACGGGTCGTCCTCGAGGTGAGACATTTTAAGGCAGTACGAGCCGCCCCACAGCAACAACGACTGCCTCTTCAGGCGGGAAAGCGAACAGACGCCGTTCGCCCAGCGGATAAGCCGCGCATGATCGCCGATGATCCTTGTGTGGCATAGCGCATTCGCATGCGGCGCTATTTCCCATAACGCGGCTCCGACTGCCGCGATGCAGCCGAGCGGCGTGCTCGCCTCATCATCGGCTCCGACAAGCGCCAGCGGCCGGTCGACGCGTCTCGAAACGTCCACCGCAAGCATCGGGTCAGTCCACTTCCAGCAACCGAATGCAAGAGCGTCGACATCCT
>Ga0172379_10007580_pt1 | contig 14032 bp, 10 predicted proteins | sample GrowelOW334metaG_FD_119756 | JGI IMG/M metagenome (GOLD analysis project Ga0172379, IMG submission 119756) | Groundwater microbial communities from an aquifer near a municipal landfill in Southern Ontario, Canada - Groundwater well OW334 metaG | ecosystem: Environmental > Aquatic > Deep... | reverse complement strand
ATGCGAGGATCATTAATGGTCTCCTGGCCAGTTCATTCGCGGATTTTGACGGCGATGGAGTAGCCGATCTTAGGTTAAACGGCCGGGAAGAGATGGTTTGTGATATCATTAAACCGGAGTCGCTGACGGATAGCCTGCCTACGATAGAAACGTACGAAAAGCAAATGGAAGAGTACCCGGTAGAAAAGGTATTTTTATGGGATGCGAGAAATGAATCTTATCGTTTGCATAAAACTACCCCGTCCGGCTGGGCAGATAGTTTTTAGTCATATTTTATCTGTCAGCAGAGAGGCCGCGCGCCTCTTTTTTTGTTTGCTAGGCTAGGCGTAATAGTATAAAATAGGTAGGTAATAGAGTTGATAAAATGCTTGTAATGTTATGAATAAATATAAAGTGAGCCGCTTGTCAAACCAGATGCCTCTCATCACGGTTCCCGTCAAAGGCGCGCCTACGGCCACGGCGCTGGTGATCGTCAAAACCGGTTCCAAATATGAGAAGCGCTCCGACAGCGGCCTATCGCATTTTCTGGAGCACATGTTCTTCAAGGGTACCGCGCGTCGGCCCACTACGCTCGCCTTGTCGAGCGAACTGGATGCGCTCGGCGGCGAATATAACGCTTTTACCTCCAAGGAATACACGGGCTATTGGATCAAGGTGGCGGCGCCGAAACTCCGCCAGGCCCTGGACATCGTCAGCGACATGCTGCTGAACTCCAAGTTCGAAGAGAAGGAGATCGCGCGGGAGAAAGGAGTCATCATCGAGGAAGTGAACATGTATGAAGATAATCCGATGCTGCACGTGGAAGACGTCTTCGAGTCCTGTCTCTACGGCGACACGCCGGCCGGCTGGGATACGATCGGCACCAAGGCCAATATCCGGCGCTTCCGGAGAGAAGATTTTTTGAATTATATGCAGCGGCAGTACGGCAGCCGGAGCATCTCGGTCGTGCTGGCCGGCGGTTTCAAGGAGGCGGATAAGCGGGCCGCAGCCAAGCTGTTTGCCGCTTTCCGCCGCAACCCTTGGCGCGATAAGCTGCCCGTGCGGGAGAAACAGTCGCGGCCGCAGCTGAAGATCGTGCCGAAGAAGATCGATCAGGCCAACTTGTCGCTCGGCGTCCGTTCTTACGCCGTCGGCCACCCGGAAGAATTTCGCGTCAAGCTCTTGTCCGTCATTCTCGGCGGTTCCATGAGCTCGCGCCTCTTCATCAGCCTGCGCGAACGGCACGGCCTCGCCTATAGCGTCCATACCAGCGCCGAAACTTACTCTGATTCCGGCTATCTGACAACGCAGGCCGGCGTGCCGGCCGATAAGGCCAAGGCGGCCGTGAAAATAATTTTAGAAGAATACAAGCGCATCGCGAGCGAGCCGGTCGGTGCCCAAGAGCTGCGGCGGGCCAAGGATCTGATGAGCGGCAAAGCGCTCCTGCATCTGGAAGCGACGGACGATCTGGCCAACTGGTACGCGCGGCAGGCCGTCTTGCGGAAGAAGATCATGACGCCGCGCGAGTTCTTGAAGAAGGTCCGAGCGGTAACGGCCGCGGAACTCCTGGCGACGGCCAAGAAGATTTTCGTGAACCGGAATCTTAATCTGGCCGTCATCGGTCGGGCTAAGACCGCGGACTTCAAAGCGATGCTCAAGCTTTAATTTTTCATTCTCTATAATCATGGCGGAAGGACTGTCAGCTAACCTGAACGCCGCGCAGCGCTCGGCCGTCACTCATGAGGGCGGGCCGCTGCTTATCGTGGCCGGCGCCGGCACCGGCAAGACCACGGTGCTCGTTAATCGCTTGGCGCATCTCATCACGGAGCGCGGCGTCAAGACCGACGAGATTCTGCTTCTGACTTTCACCGAGAAAGCAGCGGGCGAGATGGAAGAGCGCGCGGACCGGGTCCTGCCCTACGGCTATGTTGATCTCTGGATCAATACTTTTCATAGCTTCGGCGAGCGGATCTTGCGTGAATTCGGCCTGGATATCGGCCTGGACGCCGCTTTCAAGGTTCTGGGCGAGACCGACCAGTGGGTGCTCATCAAGAAGAATCTGGCGCGCTTCAATCTGGAATATTATAAGCCGCTCGGCAATCCGACCAAGTTCATCTCGGAACTGCTGCGGCATTTTTCCCGTCTTAAGGACGAGAATATCTCGCCCGCCGAATATTTAAAATACGCGGAAGAGTTGGAATCTGATCAGGATGAGCGCCTGAGCGGCGGGAAAAAGGTGAATCGGGCCAAGGCTTTGCCGAAAAAAGGCGCTGCCGATCAGGAGTCTGACACGGACGACGAAGACGGCGCCGAGCTGGAGATCGGCCGCATCCGCGAGCTGGCCGACGCTTATCATACATATGACCAGCTGCTCCGGGAGAATAATTTTCTGGATTTCGGCGATCTTATTGTTTTCTCCCTGAAATTATTGCGCGAGCGTCCGAATATCTTGAAATTCTATCGCGACAAGTTCAAGTATGTGATGGTGGACGAGTTCCAGGACACGAATTGGGCGCAGTATGAGCTGGTCAAGCTGCTGGCCGCGCTGCAGAACAATCTCGTGGTCGTGGGCGACGACGATCAAGCCATCTATAAGTTCCGGGGTGCCTCCTTATCTAACATCATGCAGTTCAAGGATGACTATCCGCAGGCGCCGGAGATCGTGCTGACTGAGAATTACCGCTCGCGGCAGGAAATCTTGGACCGGGCGCATCAGTTCATCAAGCATAACGACCCGAATCGCCTGGAAGTGAAGCTGAAGATCGCGAAGGCGCTCACAGCGCAGGGCGCGATAAGTAAAGTGAAGCGGAGCGAGCCGGCCGTCCGCTTCTTCAATTTCGCCTTGGCTGCGGAAGAAGTCGCTTTCGCCGCGCAGACCATCGCCGAACTGAAGGCGGCGGGCGGGGAAGATATCGCCTGGTCCGACTTTGCGATCCTGGTGCGCGCCAACGATACGGCCGAGGCTTATGTGAAGGAGCTTAGTCGCCGCGATATTCCCAATCAGTTCATGTCCTGGCGCGGCCTCTATTATAAGCCGCTTATCTTGGATATTCTCGCCTACTTCCGCCTCTTGGACAATTATCATGAATCAGCCGCGCTCTTCCGCGTCCTGAACATGGAAGTTTTCAAGGTTTCTCATGTCGACCTGATCACCATCAATAAGATGGCGGCGCGCAAGGTCTGGTCTTTGTATGAAGCTTTGAAGAATGTCAGCGCTATTCCCGGCGTCAGCGCCGAGAGTGTCCGTAATATTGAGAAGCTGATGACGCTTGTCGGGCGGCACTCCTTGCTGGCCGCGACGGCCGCGCCCACCAAGCTGCTCCTGCATTTTGCCTATGACTCCGGCCTGCTGGCCGGCCTTGATCGCGACCGCGACACGGAGCTTTTTTCCTACCTGAATCAGTTTTATCAGAAGATCAAGAAGCTGGAAGAAGCGGAAGCAGACCTGCGCCTGAAAGACTTCCTGGCCGCCATCAGCCTGGAGCTGGATGCCGGCGAGACCGGCGCCTTGAAGCTGGACTTCGCCGATCATGACACGGTCAAGGTCATGACCGTGCACGGCGCCAAGGGCTTGGAGTTCCGCTATGTCTTTATCGTCAACCTGGTGGATAAGAAATTTCCGACCATCGCCCGGGGCGAAAAGATCGCCATTCCCGACGCCCTCGTGCGCGAAAAGGTCGTCAGTGATGCCGATATTCATTTAGAAGAAGAGCGCCGGCTGTTTTACGTGGCGGCGACGCGGGCGAAGGATGCCCTGTATCTGACCGGCGCGAAAGACTACGGCGGCCTGCGGGAGAAGAAGCCTTCGCGCTTCATCGCGGAGATGGGCCTGTCGCCGGAAGGCGAGAGCGGCCCGGCGCTCAGCGAGACGAACGAATTCTTGCGCGATCTGCACTACCGCAACGCGCGCGAACTGGAGATGTCGCAGGCCAAGGCCGCGGACGACAAGTATCCCTTGCCGGACAAGTTCTCTTTTTCTCAGCTGGCCGCCTATTCCACCTGTCCGCTCCAGTATAAATTCGCTTTCATCCTGAAAGTTCCCGTTCTCGGCGACAAGGCTTCGCTCATCTTTGGCCGCGTGATGCACAATACTTTGTATAATTTTCTCCTGCCTTCCTTGAGCGAGCGCAACAGTTTGCAGCGCAGCCTCTTTGCCGGCCTTGAGGGCGCGGCAGAAAAGGCGCGCGCGGCGGAAATGTTCACGGAGAAAAGACTATTGGAGCTCTACGGCGAATTCTGGCAGGAGGACGGCTACGCGAGCAAGGAAGAGCGGGAGCAATATAAGACGAAGGGCCGGGAAGCGCTGAAGAGATTTTGGACGGCTTACGAGCAGCAGGCGGCGCCGGACGTCTTATTCCTGGAAAAGAAGTTTTCTTTCAAGCTGGGCGACGATTCCGTCAAAGGCACCATCGACCGCGTGGACAAGCTGCCCGACGGAACGCTGGAAGTTATTGATTATAAGACCGGGCGGGGCAAGACCAAGCTGGAATTCAAGGACAAGCGCCAGCTCATTCTCTATCAACTCTTCTTGGAAGAATTTTTGAAAACCCCTATCAGCGCCCTGAGCTATTATTATCTGGAAACGGGCGAAAAGATTTCTTTCACGGCGACGGAGAAGGATATTACGAAATTGCGCCTGGAGGTCCTGGCGGAGATCGAGTCCATCAAGAAGCGCGACTTCGCGCCGATGCCTTCCAACATGTGCGAATACTGCGACTTCCGAGAGATTTGTGAGTTCCGACAAGTCTGAGGAGCGGGTTCAGGGCGGATGGCCGCGGCCAGGTTGGTAAAATAAAAAACTACTCTGGTGGAGTAGTTTTGTTGCTTTTTACTTTTTTCGGACCCTACCTTCCTTTGGGCAGGGTTTTTAAGTAAGCGTTGAAGTTAGTCTCCGGACGCTCCTTTGACCACTCGCGCTGATGGTAAGCATAGCTCGCTATGAGCGGCCACGATTTTGTGGCTTCGTCATAGACCATCTGGGACTGGTGCTGTTTCACCTTGCCCCAGGAGTTAGCTTCCTTCAGGGTCGAACTTGAGCAGGCGCCGTCGCGGACATCCGCCACGGTGATCTGGACCGCATATTCGTGCATGCCGATCGGGTGGCCCATGATATCGGCGCAGACGACCGTGTCCTGGATGAAGTTCTTGGGAGAACCGCCGCCGATCATAAACAGACCGGTGCTGCCGCCGTTTTCGTGAGCTTTGATGACGAGTTTGGTCAGCAGGCGGAAGTCCCGCACGGAATCGATGGTCGTATAGGGGCGGCCTTCTTTTTCTCGCCCTTCCTGGTGCGCCGTCAAGCCGAAGCCGGCGCTGGAATCGGAGAAAGCCGGCGAGAAGATCGGTACGCCTTTAAGATAACAGGTTTCGACGAGAGAGTGTCTCTTTTGGGCGTTGCCGCGATGCAGATGAGCCCCCATCGCCGCGATGAATTCGCAGGAAGCATAGCTTCCCGGCGTCATTTTGTCGGCGATCTTCTTGATCCGCTGGTCGCAGACCTGAAGATCGGCTTCCTGGATCAAGGTATCATAGATGCGATCCAGACCGAGACGACGCAGCTTCTCGTCATCCACCGCTTCTTTCAGCTGGTAATGTCTGAAACCTAAGGCCTCGAAGAAGTCCATATCGACGACGGTGGCGCCGGTGGCGATGATGGCATCCACCATGTTATTTTCTACCAGCTTCACGGGAATATCCATGCAGCCGCCAGCAGTGGCGCTGCCCGCGATGGCGAGGAAGATCTTGCATTTCTTGTGGCGCAGCATTTTGAGATACAGTTCCGCGGCGAGATAGGTTTCGCGCGCGGTGAAGCTCATGTGACCGAAGCCATCCATGACTTTTTGCGGGTTGAACTGCGTTATATCGATATGTTCGACCAGGTTATTTTTGTTGGTCAAACGTTTTTTAAGAGCACTCATGCGCCCTCCTATATTAATGTGGGAAATCAGTTTTTTAACGTGCAGCTTTAGAATAGTCTCATCTTAGTATTTTCTTGTTTTTTGTCAATGCCGGCCGCATTGGGATTTTGGCTAGCCTATAGTATAATAGATGTATATGTCAGAAAATAAGGATCGCCTCATCAGTCCCATCGAGCGCCAAGGCGACGACGCTTTGGATTTGTCATTGCGTCCGAAGACTTTGGCCGAATATATCGGGCAGGATAAGATCAAGCAGAACCTGGAGATCACCATCGCCGCCGCCAAGAAGCGGGGCGAGCCGGTGGAGCATGTCCTGCTTTACGGCGCCCCCGGCCTGGGCAAGACCACGCTCGCGCACGTCATCGCCAACGAGACCGGCGCCAACATCCGCGTGACCTCGGGACCGGCGATTGAGAAGAGCGGCGACCTGGCCGCCATCCTCACTAACCTGGAAAAGGGCGACATCCTCTTCATCGATGAGATCCACCGCCTGCCTAAGGCCGTGGAAGAAATATTGTATCCGGCTATGGAAGATTACGCTTTGGACATCATTATGGGTAAGGGCCCGAGTGCCCGCACCTTGCGCCTGGATCTGCCGAAGTTCACCATCATCGGCGCCACGACCCTCGCCAGCCTCCTGTCTTCGCCGCTGCGCGACCGTTTCGGCATCACGCATCATTTGAATTTCTACGAGACGGACGACATCGAGAAGATCATCCGCCGCAGCGCCGGCATCCTGAGCATCAAGGTGGATGATGAAGCCGCCGCCGCCATCGCCGCCCGCGCCCGGCGCACGCCCCGCATCGCCAACCGCCTCTTGAAGCGCGTGCGCGACTACTGCGAAGTGAAGGGCGACGGCCAGGTTTCTTAGCAGGACAGCTTGGATGCCTTTAAGATGCTGGAAGTGGATGCGCTCGGCCTGGATCTCATTGATCGTCGCATCCTGGAGACAATAATAAATAAATTTAAGGGCGGGCCGGTGGGCTTGAACACTCTGGCCGCTTCCACCGGCGAAGAGATGGATACGATTGAGAATATTTATGAGCCTTATCTGATGCAGCTCGGCTTTTTGGACCGGTCGCCGCGCGGCCGCATCGTCACCGCGCTCGGTTATCAGCATCTCGGCTTGGAACAGCCGGGAACGGGGCGCTTAGTGTAGGTTTTTTATCGGACCGGAGCCTTATGTACAAGCTTAGCGACTTCGACTATCATCTGCCGCCGGCTCTCATCGCTCAGATGCCGGCTCAACCGCGGGACCACTCGCGGCTTTTGTTATTGGATAAGAAAAGCGGGAAGCTGGAGCATGAACATTTTTATGACCTGCCGGCAGTGTTGCGTCCGGGCGACCTTCTTGTCCTGAATAACTCCAAAGTCTTCCCGGCCCGGCTGATCGGACATAAGGCGGTGACGGGCGGCGCCGTAGAAATATTCTTGCACCGGCCGCTGCCCGGGAAAGGTGGCGTTAATATTTGGGAGTGCCTGGTCGGAGGACGCGCTCGAGTGGGATTGGAAATTGATTTCCCTAAGAAGCTGCAGGCGACGCTCTTGAAAGATAATGACGACGGCACCTGGCAAGTTAAATTCAATCAGCGTGGCCGGAATTTTTGGAAAACTGTCGACCAGATCGGCCTTACGCCTTTGCCGCCTTACATCAAGCGTGACCATAAGACGGGCGCGGACAAAAATCGCTATCAGACGGTCTTCGCCGACCCGCATCAGGTCGGATCGGCCGCGGCGCCGACGGCCGGATTGCATTTTACGAAGGGGCTGTTAAAGAAAATTCGAGCGCAAGGCGTAAAGATAGTTTATGTGACCCTGCATGTCGGTCTCGGCACCTTCGCGCCCGTAAAAGCGGAGAAGATTTCCGAGCATAAGATGCACAGTGAGTTCGCGGCGATATCGGCTGCGACCATCAAGGCAGTCCTGGCCGCTAAGAAAGAGAAGCGGCGCGTTATCGCGGTGGGCACGACCAGCTGTCGGACCTTGGAATCGCTAGACTGGGAGAAATTGAGGCGAGGTGCCGCGCGTCCGTCCGCGCAATCTTTCTGGACCGATATCTTCATCCGCCCCGGCTACCGCTTCCGAGCCGTTGATGCCCTCGTGACCAACTTCCATCTGCCCAAATCCACGCTCCTAATGCTGGTGTCGGCCCTGGCCGGCAAGCCGAAGATAGATCGGGCCTACCGGGCGGCCGTCCGGCGCGGCTATCGCTTCTTCAGTTATGGCGACGCCATGTTTATTTACTGATATTAGCTAAAATAAGCCCTTGATTTTTTCGCGATTTTTTGTTATAGTTAGGGAACTTTAGATGGTATTTGTTTGGTTGAAACTGGTAATCATATTTGGAGTGACTGTTTTTTCGGAGAAAAAACTAGGAACGACAAATATGATTAGCAGTTTATTATTATGAAAAAATTCCTCCTTTTCGTCTGGGAGATCGCCAAGGTAATCGTGATTTCGCTGGCCATCATCCTGCCGGTGCGTTATTACCTGATTCAGCCCTTTTACGTTAAAGGCGCTTCCATGGAACCGAATTTCCATGACCACGAATATCTCATCATTGATGAGTTGAGTTATCGCTTTACATCGCCGGAGCGCGGCCAGGTCATCGTTTTCCGCTATCCCCGCAATCCGCAGGAATATTTCATCAAGCGGGTCATCGGCCTGCCGGGCGAAGAAGTGCAGATCAAGGACGGGAAGGTCTTGATTTTCGGCCCGGAACTTCCGGTCGAGGGCTTGACCATCAATGAGGATTATCTGCCCGCCGACTTGATGACCTACGATCAGAGCACGGCCCGTTCCGTCTTGGGTCCGGACGAATATTTCGTGCTCGGCGACAATCGCGGCGCCTCCAAAGATTCCCGCAGCTTCGGTCCGGTCGACAGAAGTTTCATCACCGGCAAGGTCCTGTTCCGGGGCTGGCCGCTGAATAAGATAACAGTTTTTAATCAGGCATACTGGCCGCAGTATAATAATTAAACCCTATGCCCCGCAGGAAAAAAATGATGCCGGTCGCGCCCGCGAGCATGCCGCTGCGCAAGAGCGACAAGACGCCCAGCCGCCTCTTAGGAATGAAGGACTGGGTCGGCGCGGAAGGCGCTTACTTCGACAATCTGGTCCAGCAGGCCAGGAAATTCGCCAAGCTTTACAGTTTCTCCCCGGTCAAGACGCCGGTCCTGGAGACTTACGACCTCTATAAGAAGTCGGTGCGCCGCAATGCCGATAAGGAATTCTATGCCATCGACGGCGACAAGAGCGAGCGCATGATCCTGCGTCCGGAAATCACCCAGGGCATCATCCGCGCCTATCTGGAGAACAACCTGCCCGAGACCGGCCGCGCTTCGCGCCTCTATTCCGTCGGCCCGATCTTCCGCCGCGAGAAATTGCAGACCGGCCATTACCGCGAGTCCACCCAGTTCAATATGGAGATCCTCGGCGACCATAAGCCGCTGGCCGAAGCCCTGCTCATCACGGTCGCGCATAATTTTTTCAGCGAGCTGCAGATCAAGACGCAGGTGCAGATCAACAGCTTGGGCAATGCCGAGTGCCGCCGCGAATATTGCGCCAAGCTCCTCGCCTTCTACCGCGAGCGGGGTCGCCGCTCCAAGCTCTGCCGTTCCTGCCAGAACAATATGGGCAAGAATTGCCTGAGCCTGCTCGACTGCAAGGAAGACGACTGCGTCAAGGCGCGGGCGGAAGCGCCGCAGATCGCCGATCACCTGCCGGCCGAAAGCCGCGAGCATTTTACTAAGACTCTGGAATTCTTGGACGAGCTCAACATCGGCTATAACTTCAACCCTTACCTGGTGCGCGGCTTGAACTATTATAATGATACGGTCTTCGAGTTCTGGCCGGTGAATGACGACGGCTCCATCCTTGGCAAGACAGCGCTCGCCGGCGGCGGACGCTATGATTCTCTGGTGGAACAGCTGGGCGGCTTGCCCACGCCGGCGGTCGGCCTGGCTATCGGACTGGAACGGACTCTGGCCCGGGTCAGGGATAAGCAGCTCTTGACCGGAGCGGCCGAAGACGATATTGTGTTCATTGCCCAGCTGGGAGAACCGGCTCGGCTCAAATCCCTGCAGCTCTTCGACGAACTGCGCCACGCCGGCTTCAACGTCCGCCAATCCTTCGTTTCCGACAGCCTGAAGATCCAGCTGGAAGAAGCGGTGGCCATGCGGGCCAAGACCAGCCTGATCCTGGGACGGAAGGAGATCATGGACGGGACCATCCTGATGCGCGACATGGATTCGGGCGCGCAGGAAACGGTCGTTTATAAGAAGATCAAAGAACGCTTATCAAGAAAGGATAAACTGGTCGAAAAAAAGTTTAATAATAGAAAGGAGGGTGGACTATATGGCGGATTTTAAGAGAAAGCCAGGCGAGAGCTTCGAGAGCTTCCTGCGCAAATTCAAGAAAGGGCTGAAGAACAGCAAGCGCCTTGAAAAGGCGCGCGCCAGCCAGCACCGGAAACCCGAAGTCACCAAGCACCTGCAGAAGAAGCATGCCCTGATCGGGCTCAGCCTGCAGAAGAAGAATGCCTACCTGCGCCGCATCGGCAAATTGCCGGAAAGCAACATGAGGCCGTAAGCATCGTCATGTTCAGCATTTAAAAATCACGCCCCCGTCAGGGGACGTGATTTTGTTATGGGACAGATCTCAGCTTTTGATGCCGGGGATGAAGCGCTTGAGTCCGGCCAGCGTGGATTTCTTGCCGAACTGGCGGATGCGGTCGCGCGCCCGCTTGGTTTTGGCGAATTTCAGCCAGTCCGTGTTGGGATAAGGGCGCTTCTTCTCGATGATGATGTCCACGAAGTCGCCGTTCTTGAGCTCCTGGTCCAGGCGTCCGATCTTATCGTTGACGATGGCGCCGGTGGCCTTGTTGCCGATATTGGTATGGACGGCGTAAGCGAAGTCGATCGGCGTCGCGCCTTCGGGCAGCTCGAAGACGTCGCCCTTGGGCGAGAAGACGAAGATGCGGTTATGGAAGATGTCCATCTTGATCTTTTTCACGAACTCGCTCGTGTCGCTGATTTCTTTCTGGACGTCGATGATCTCCTGTACCCAGCTCGGCGTCTTATAATCCCGGGCGGCGTTGGGCTGGGTCTTGTAATACCAATGGGCGGCGAGACCATAGATGCTCTCTTCATGCATCTCCCGCGTCCGAATCTGGAATTCGGCCGCCTTGTCTTCGGGGCCGAAGACCGTCGTATGGAGCGAGCGGTAGCCGTTGGGTTTTGGTACGGCAATATAGTCCTTGAAGCGCTGGGGCTTGGGGCGCCAGAGGGTGTGGATCACGCCGAGCGCCTTATAGCAGTCGTCCACGGTCGGCACGATGAGGCGCAGGGCGAAGACGTCGTAGATCTCGTCGAATTTGCGGCCCTTTTCCTGCATTTTGAGATAGATGCTGTAGAGATGCTTGAAGCGGGCTTCCAGTTCATACTTGATGCCGGCTTCGTCCAGCTTCGGCATCAGGATGCTCTTCACTTTCTGGAAGAAGCGGTTGCGCTCCACTTTCTTCTCCACCTCGTACTTGTATTCCAGGTCGTGGTAAGGCTCGGGGTAGAGAACCTTGAAGCAGATGTCTTCCATCTGCCACTTCAGCTGGCTGATGCCGAGCAGGCCGGCGATAGGCGCGTAGATTTCCAGCGTCTCGCGGGCGATGCGCTTCTGCTTCTCGGGCGGCAGATTCTCCAGGGTGCGCAGGTTGTTGAGGCGGTCGCAGAATTTGATGAAGATGACCCTCAAGTCCGTGGTCATGGCCAAGAACATCTTCTTCAGGTTCTCGCGGTAGCGTTCGATGCCGCGGTATTTCAGAGTGCCGAGTTTGGTCACGCCCTCCACCAAGGTCGCGATTTCCGGGCCGAAGAGGGTCGTTACCTCGTCCAGGCCGTGGGCGGTATCCTCCGGCACGTCATGGAGCAGGCCGGCCGCTACCGTGGCGAGGTCGGCTTTGATGCCGGCCAGGAGGTAGGCGGTATGCAGGGTATGCTGGATGTAGGGCTCGCCGCTCTTGCGGGTCTGACCGCGGTGCGCCATGTCGGCGAATTCGAAGGCCAGGGTCAGGACGGTAGTGTCCTCGCCGGGGTGGTTTTCCGCGAATTTTTTTATCACCCGCTCGATAGTCATGGCTGGAGCGCTAAAGCTTTTTTATTTTTAGCCTTTTGTGTTATAATTGATTTATATTATAGCCCAGAATCTTCCGTTTTAAAAGCTTAATTTTTCGCCGTAATGAAGAAAAAAATCAAGTCCCTGATTCTGCTCTTCGGCTTCTCCGGCCTGATCCTGGCCGGGCTTTTCCTGTCGGCCGCCACGGCGCCGGCAGTTTCCGCTCAGGGCTTCGGATTGGATGAGGTGAATAACGGTTTGGGCGGCACGCTGGCCACGGGCGATCCCCGCGTCATCGCCGGCCGCATCATCCAGATCGCTCTGAGCTTCCTGGGCATCATTGCCCTCGGCTTGATCATGTACGCGGGTTTTCTCTGGACGACTTCCGGCGGCGAGGAAGAGAAGATCGATCAGGCTAAGTCCATCCTCCGCAATGCCGTCATCGGCATCATTGTCATCCTGTCGGCCTGGGCTATCGCCACTTATGTCTTAGCCCGTCTCATGGACGCGACCGGAGCCGGCAGCGGCGCGGGACTTTTGAATAACAATAACAATAATCGGATTGCCAGCGCGGGCGGCGGAGCGATCGGCGCCTGCACCGTGGACAGCGTCTATCCGGAGAGCGGCGCCCGGGAATTGCCGCGCAACACCTCGCTGCTCGTCACTTTCAAGGAAGAATTGAATATCGATGACCTCTGTGTCAATAACGTTGGGTCGTGCGCTTGCGGCAGCACGGGTTGTAATAAGGTCAATCCGGCTGCGGTTCAGGTCTATAAGACCGAACTTGGCAACGCTTGCACCGACACCTGTCCGACTCCCAACAGCAATGCCACTGATTTGCAGATGAGCGTCGCCGCCGACAATAAGACTCTGGTCATCGCGCCGCTCAGCCTCTTGGGTTCGACCGCCGGCAGCACGGCCTACTCGGTCAAGCTGACCGATCAGGTCAAGAAGGCGGACGGCACTTCCATGTTCAAGGATTGCCGGGCGGATTTTCTGTCCTGGGATTTTTCCGTCAGCAATACTTTGGACTTGGTCCCGCCCTTGGCTCTCGCCGACGGCATCTTCCCTCTGCCCGATAACGAAGCGGATATCTTCAACGTGACGACGTCGGCCGCTCCGGCCGCGGCCGCTCTGAACGTGAGTGCCTGTCCGGCCGTCTATTCTCCGGCCAGCGTTCTGTCCGTCACCCCGTCTGACGCTACGGTCGTCTTAGACTCCGCTTACCACGGCTCGATCGCGCAGTTCAAAGTGGCGGTGCCCGCTGCCGATGCCGACAAGGCCCAACTTTTCGACGGCTCCGACAATCTCTTAGGCGTCGCGGATTTCGACTCGGCGGGGAAGGCCTCTTTCACCGGCTATTTCGTCCTGACCGTCGCCAGCCATCCTTCCGGCAGCCTCTGGAATGTGAGTGTTCGGCCGGAACGCCTGGCCGACACATTGACGGTCGGCAATGAGACCTATACTTTCGCGACCGACGGGAGCAACAACAATATCGCCGTGCCGGGCACCTGTAATACCGCGGTTCAAGCTACGAACATCCAGGCGAAGCTGAGCGGCAGCGAGCTGGTTGATGTCAGCCGCGTCAACAGCCGCGTTAATCTGGTGGCGAAAGTCGCCGGTGCGGCCGGCAACGATATCAGCCTGCGCACGACCGACCCGGCCGCTCTGACTCCGTCCGCTTTCAGCGGCGGCACGGATCACCAGTCTCTGGATCAAGCGCGCGATAAGAAAGATCGCCCGATGAATTCGGCGATTCAGGTCAATTTCAGCGAAGCGATCAATCCGCTCACGATTTCCGGCAGCGCCGAAGAGGTAGCCGACTACGTCCGCGTGGTGAATGCCGCTTCCAGCAGCCCGGCCGCCGCGTCCTGCGCGAGGAACAGCGACTGCCGCTCTTATAAATGCGAAAACAGCGTCTGCGTCGGCGACTACTTGGGCGGAAAATTCGCCGTTTCTAACGGCTATAAGTCTTTGGAGTTCATTTCCGATCAGGAGTGCGGACTCAACGGCTGCGGCGAGAAGAT
>Ga0172379_10007579_pt1 | contig 14035 bp, 15 predicted proteins | sample GrowelOW334metaG_FD_119756 | JGI IMG/M metagenome (GOLD analysis project Ga0172379, IMG submission 119756) | Groundwater microbial communities from an aquifer near a municipal landfill in Southern Ontario, Canada - Groundwater well OW334 metaG | ecosystem: Environmental > Aquatic > Deep... | reverse complement strand
TTCTCGGTTCGCTGCCGTTTGCGGTGATGGTCTCGCACGCCTTCGGGCTGGCCGATCCGCGCAGCTACGGCTCGGGGAATCCGGGCGCCACCAATGTGCTGCGTTCGGGCAACAAGGCCGCCGCGGTGCTGACGCTGCTCGGGGATGCCGCCAAGGGCTGGCTGGCCGTCTGGCTGGCCGGGCGATTCGGCGCCGAGGGCGCGGCCGTGGCCAGTGTCGGGGTCGCGGCCCTTCTTGGGCACGTGTTTCCGGTGTTTCTGGGATTCAAAGGCGGCAAGGGCGTCGCCACCGCGGTCGGCGTGCTGCTGGGCCTGCACTGGATACTGGCACTTGTCGCGACGCTGACCTGGTTGCTGGTCGCCCTGGCGACACGCTACTCGTCGCTGTCCGCTCTCGTGGCGGCGGTAGAGGCGCCGTTCGCCGCTTGGATTTTGACGGACCGCGCAGATATTGCCGTGCCCGTCGCTGTCATGTCCCTGCTGCTGGTCTGGCGCCACTCGGCGAACATCCGCAAGCTTCTGGCAGGCACGGAAAGCAAAATCGGCGGAAAGAAATAACCACCCCTCAGGCGACCGACAGGAGTTCCTGCAAAGGCCAGCGCGGACGCACCGCGAATGCGCCATCGCCCGTGGTCGCCGCGCCGGCCAGCAGACGCTGGGCGCCGCAAAAGGCGATCATGGCGCCGTTGTCGGTGCATAGGTCAAGTTCGGGGTAGAACACCCGCACGCCGGCCTTTCCCGCCGCTAGATCGAGCCGCTCTCGCAGGCGCCGGTTGGCGCCGACCCCGCCGGCCACGACCAGCCGCTGCATGCAGCAATCACTGACCGCCGCCAGCGATTTGCTCACCAGCACTTCGGTGACGGCCTCCTGGAACTCGGCGGCAAGATCTGCCCGGGCCTCGTCGTTGAGCTGCCGGGAGCGCACCACAGTCAGCACGGCGGTCTTCAAACCGGAGAAACTGAAATCCAGGTCGCCGCTTTGCAGCATCGGCCGCGGCAGCTTGAAGCGGCCGGGCGTACCGTTTTCGGCCAGCCGCGCCAGTGCCGGCCCGCCCGGATAGCCGAGGCCGAGCAATTTGGCGGTCTTGTCGAAGGCTTCGCCGGCGGCGTCGTCCAGCGATTCGCCGAGCAGCTGGTAAGCCCCCACAGCGGTCACACGCATCAGTTGCGTGTGACCCCCGGATACCAGCAGGGCGACGAAAGGGAAGGCCGGCGGATCGTTTCCGAGCAGAGGGGAAAGCAGGTGCCCTTCCAGGTGATGCACCGGTAGCGCAGGAATCCCCCGCGCCAACGCTAGTGCTGCTGCGAAGCTGGCACCCACCAACAGCGCGCCGGCGAGCCCAGGCCCGGCCGTATAGGCGATAGCGTCGACATCGTCCAGGCTCGCTCCGGCTTCGGCCAGCACCCGCCTGAGCAGCGGCACCAGACGACGGATATGGTCGCGCGACGCCAGTTCCGGCACCACGCCCCCATACGCCTCATGCATCTCGACCTGGGAATGGACGGCATGGCCCAGCAGGCCGCGCTCGGTATCGTAGAAGGCGACACCAGTTTCGTCGCAGGAAGATTCGAAGCCCAGAACACGCATACCGGGCATTCTAACCGGCTCGGCTGTTGCAAATCGGCCACAAATACGACTTTTTGCTTGGATTCCGACCGGAATGTGGATAGAATAGCCGGCTCTTTGTATCAACCAGGGAAGCACCAAATGCCGGGTATCCGCCTCAAGGAAAACGAGCCGTTCGAAGTCGCGATCCGCCGCTTCAAGCGCGCCATCGAAAAGACCGGGGTTCTGACCGAACTGCGCTCGCGCGAGTTCTACGAGAAACCCACTTCAGAGCGCAAGCGCAAGCTGGCCGCTGCCGTGAAGCGCCATCACAAGCGCATCCGTGGCCAGATGCTGCCGCCCAAGCTCTACTAAGAAGCAGCTTCTCCCGCTGCATCCGCGATCCACCCAGGGCCGGCACCGCGCAAGCGCTGCCGGCATTTGTATTTGAGGACACTGGAGACCGATATGTCGCTAAAAGAACGGGTCATCGAAGACATGAAAAACGCCATGCGCGCCCGCGAGACGGCGCGCCTGGGCGCCATCCGCCTGCTCCTGGCGGCGATCAAGCAGCGCGAAGTCGACGAGCGCATCCAGCTCGACGACGTGGCGGTCATCGGCGTGATCGACAAGATGCTCAAGCAGCGCAAGGATTCCATCGAGCAGTACCAGAAAGCCAAGCGCCAGGACCTGGTCGATGCCGAACAATTCGAGGTGTCGGTACTGACCGCCTATATGCCGCAGGCGCTGTCCTCCGAAGAGGTCGCGGCAATCGTCGCGGCAGCGGTGACCGAAAGCGGCGCCAAGACTATCCAGGACATGAGCAAGGTGATGGCGCTGGCCAAACCCAAGCTGGCCGGGCGCGCCGACATGGGCGAAGTGTCGAAGCTGGTGCGGGCCAAGCTGTCAGGCTGAAAAGCACCTTCGCCGCGACGGCCGGGCGTTAAAATAGGCTCCGCAACTTCCCAGCGGCATTCAAGTCGAAGCGTACGCGATGATCCCAGAGTCATTCATCCAGGAACTGCTCGCCCGCGTCGACATCGTCGATGTGATCGAACGCCACGTCCCGTTGCGCAAGGCCGGCGCCAATTACAGCGCCTGCTGCCCGTTCCATTCGGAAAAATCGCCGTCGTTCACCGTCAGCCCCAGCAAGCAGTTCTATCATTGCTTCGGCTGCGGGGCGCACGGCAGCGCCATCGGCTTCATCATGCAATATTCCGGGCTGGGTTTCGTCGAGACGGTCGAAGAACTGGCGGGCAATGCCGGCCTGCAAGTGCCCCAGCAGATCGTCGCGCGCCGCCAGGATGAAGCGAAGAAAGCGCCGCTGACCGAGTTCATGGCGCGCGCGGCGAAGTACTACCGCGAGCAACTCAAGGCCAGCCCGCGCGCAGTGGACTATCTCAAGCGGCGGGGCGTGTCCGGCGAGATCGCGGCACGTTTCGGTCTAGGCTACGCGCCGGACGGCTGGCAAAATCTCGATCAGGTGTTTCCCGATTACAAGGCGGCGGAACTGGCCGAATGCGGCCTCGTCATCGATAACGAGCAGGGTCGCCGTTACGACCGGTTTCGCGATCGCATCATGTTTCCCATCCTCGACCAACGCGGCAATGTCATCGGCTTCGGCGGCCGGGTTCTCGACAAAGGCGAACCCAAATATCTCAATTCGCCGGAAACCCCGCTGTTCGAGAAGGGTCGGGAGCTGTATGGCCTGCCCCAGGCGCGCAAGACCATCCACGATAGCGACAGCGTCATCGTCGTCGAAGGCTACATGGACGTCGTCGGACTCGCCCAATCCGGCGTGGAGAATGTCGTGGCCTCGCTGGGCACCGCCACCACCGGGATGCATCTGCAAAAGCTGTTCCGGCTGACCGACCACGTGGTGTTCTGCTTCGATCGCGACAGCGCCGGCGACAAGGCGGCATGGCGGGCCATGGAAGTGAGCCTGGAGCACCTGGCAGACGATAAGAACGTGGAAATACTACAGATGGAGGGCAACCAGGACCCCGACGAGTATATCCGCGAGCATGGCAGGGATGCTTTCCTCGGCTATGCGAAGAACGCCACCCGGCTCTCGGAATTCATGGTTCGGGAACTCGAACGACGCACCAAGCCGACGACCGCCGAAGGCCGGGCGCAGATGATCCATGAGGCCAAGCCATTGTTGCAGCGCGTCGCTGCGCCGGTGTTGCGGGTCCAGCTGACCAAGGCGATCGCCAAGGTCGCCCAGTTGTCCCAGGAGGAAGTCGAAGCCGCCTGCGGCCTCAAGCCGCTGAACTTCGGCCGCCGAGCCCCGCCACGGTCGACGCAGCGGCCGACGGCCCGCTCGATCGAGCACCAGTTGCTCGAAAACATCCTGCATCAGCCGGAGCGGGCGGCGCGCCTGCCGCTGGAACTGATTTCCGGCGACAGCCCGGAAGAAGCCGCGTTGCGCGCCATCGCCGACGCCATCGACCACGGCGAGTTGCCGACCCAATTGAACTCAAGCGGAACCGGGGTCGGCCTGCTGCTGGAGCATTTTCGCGGCAGCGAACATGAAACAACGCTGGCCCAATATACCAGCGCACTGGTCAGCGGGGATGTCGATGAAGAGGCTTTGGAAGCGGAATTCAGCGATGCCCTGGAACGCCTGCGGAACGCCGGATTGACCAGCGCTATTGCCGCATTGAGCTATAAAGAACGTAATGGTGGCCTGTCGGGCGATGAGCGCAAACGCCTTGCCGCGCTGTTGATGCAGAAGACCTCGGCAGCAGCAAAGGCAAGGCAGAGAGACTGACTCGTACCCCAGCAGAAAATACGGGCACTAGTGTATAATTACTGGTTTTCCCCAATCTTTGTCGGACAGGTTGGCATGGGCGCGAGTCCCGCCATCCGCACCTGACAGCGAGGACATGATGGCCAAAGCATCCGCCAAACCCGCCAAAGCAGTGGTAAAGAAAACTCCCCCGGCCAGCATCGAAACCGAAACACCGGACGAAACGCCCGCCAAAGCAACCAAGACTGCCAAGCTCAAACCCGAGCCACGCGGCAAGCGCGGCAAGGATCGAGCGGCCGACATGCCGGCCGCCCTGCCGCTCGACCTGGATGCCCGCCGTACCCGCTTGAAGAACCTGATCACGCTCGGCAAGGAGCGCGGCTACCTGACCTACGCCGAGATCAACGATCACCTGCCGGACGACATGGTCGATGCCGAGCAGATCGAGTCGATCATCACCACCTTCAGCGACATGGGCGTCCAGGTCTATGACGAGGCGCCCGATGCCGAATCGCTGCTGCTGACCGAGCAGACCCCGGCCGTGGTCGATGCGGCGGAAGTCGAGGAACAGGCCGAGCAGGCGTTGTCGACCGTCGACTCCGAGTTCGGCCGCACCACCGACCCGGTGCGCATGTATATGCGCGAGATGGGTTCCGTCGAACTGCTGACGCGCGAAGGTGAAATCGAGATCGCCAAGCGCATCGAAGACGGCCTGAAGCACATGATCATCGCCATCTCCGCCTGCCCGACCACCATCGTCGAGATCATCGATTCGGCTGGCAGGGTGGCGCGCGACGAAATGCGCATCGACGAACTGATCGACGGCCTGATCGACCCGAACGCCTCGACCGAGATCGAGGCCCTGGCCGAGGACGAAGTGGCCGAGATCGAAGCGGACGAGGAAGACGACGGCAGCGCCGCCATCGCCGCGTCGCTGCTGAAACTCAAGGAAGAGGCGCTGGAGCGATTCACCGTCATCGTCCATCTGTACGACAAGATGCGCGTCACCCTGGCCAAGAAGGGCTCGCAGGATCGTTCCTACCTCAAGCTGCAACAGCAGATCACCGCCGAGTTGATGAACATCCGCTTCACAGCCAAGACCACCGAGCGCCTGTGCGACTCGGTGCGCGGCATCGTCGACGACATCCGCAAGCACGAGCGCAAGATCCTCCACCTGTGCGTGGACAAGTCGCACATGCCGCGCCAGCATTTCATCAAGATGTTCCCCGGCAATGAGACGAACCTGGAATGGCTCAAGCACGAAATCGCCGCCGCCAAGATCTATGGTGCCCAGTTGCTGCGCGCCGCGCCGGCGATCATCGAGGAGCAGCAGAAGCTCATCGACATGCAGACGCGCATCGGCATCCCGCTCAAGGAAATCAAGGACATCAACAAGCAGATGTCCACCGGCGAAGCCAAGTCGCGCCGCGCCAAGCGCGAAATGACCGAGGCCAACCTGCGCCTGGTCATCTCCATCGCCAAGAAATACACCAACCGCGGCTTGCAATTCCTCGATCTGATCCAGGAAGGCAACATCGGCCTGATGAAGGCGGTGGACAAGTTCGAATACCGCCGCGGCTACAAGTTCTCGACCTATGCCACCTGGTGGATCCGCCAGGCTATCACCCGCTCGATCGCCGACCAGGCGCGCACCATCCGCATCCCGGTGCACATGATCGAGACCATCAACAAGATGAACCGCATCTCCCGCCAGATCCTCCAGGAGACCGGCGCCGAGCCCGATCCGGCGACGCTGGCGATCAAGATGGAGATGCCCGAGGAAAAGATCCGCAAGATCCTCAAGATCAGCAAGGAACCGATCTCGATGGAGACGCCGATCGGCGACGACGACGATTCCCACCTCGGCGATTTCATCGAGGACTCGGCTACCCTGGCGCCCGCCGACGCGGCCTTGTACACCGGCCTGCGCGAAGTGACCAAGGAGATTCTCGATTCGCTGACGCCACGCGAAGCCAAAGTGTTGCGCATGCGTTTCGGCATCGAGATGAACACCGATCACACCCTCGAGGAAGTCGGCAAACAGTTCGACGTGACGCGCGAGCGCATCCGCCAGATCGAAGCCAAGGCGCTGCGCAAGCTGCGCCATCCCTCGCGCTCGGAGAAACTGCGCAGCTTCCTCGATTCGGAGACCTGATCTTCTTTCCGCGGCCCGTGATCCGGGCCGCGTGGGCCTATAGCTCAGTTGGTTAGAGCAGAGGACTCATAATCCTTTGGTCCCTGGTTCGAGTCCAGGTGGGCCCACCAAAAAGCAAGGGGTTGCATAACTGCAACCCCTTTTCATTTGACCGAGATACTGTGGCGAATCGCCTTGCTTGCGCGTTCAAGCAACGCTGGAGTCACTTTGTCCTGACGCTCGATCTTGCTGATGTAAGCCTGGGTGACTTCCATGCGATCAGCCAACTGCTTTTGGGTAAGATGGGCTTTCATGCGCGCCAGAGCGACAGGATTATCCACGTAGTCTTCAAGGACGAACGGAACGTATTCGCCATCGTCAGCATTCTTGGACTTGGGACGGGCAAGTTTTTCCTGTATCTCATGCTTGAGGGCTTCATAGACAGCGACCGGCAGGAGCACATATTCGTCCTTGCCGTTAAGTGATTTGATCTTTTGCAGGTTCATTTGTACGCATCCCCTCGGGGCTTGATTCTCTCTATGGCGATAATCTTCACGGTATCCTGTTTGTCGAAAATTACCCGCCACCCGCCTACACGCAACCGCCAGCCCGGTTCGCCTTCGAGCTTCTTGATATCCAGCTCTGGATCATCGGGATTAAAGCCAAGCCGGTTGATCTGGTCGGTAATCCTCAGTCGATCCGGCTTGGCCAAGCTCTGCAATTTCTTGCGTGCCTGTTGCTTGACTACGATCATGTAGGACATAGTTATATTACGGTTATATTTGGTTATATTCAAGCACCGGCCGATCTGGCGATCGGGATGACCCCAACTCCTTGTAGCGATTGCGCGCTAGTTCGATGTCGCTGGTCGCGGTATTCGGGATTTTCTTCTAGCCGCAGTGAAGCACATAAATAGCGTCTTCAAGCTTCGCCAGGGGGATCACCCGCCCCGGCTTCGCCTCGACCCCAACTGTATGCCACCAGGTTGCTTTTCGAACGTGAACTCGCGCTCTTGCATGACTACAGGCTTTGAAAGAAATCAGTCGATTCCTTTCAAAGCCCTCCGAAGTTTGAAAGTTCTCTTTGCTTTTGGGCTACTGCCAACCATCCAGGGTTTTTCTAGTCCGTTATCCATGACACCGGGCAGGACACTTGACAAGTAGCCGTTCGATCACTATCGTTCGGTGATCGAACGGCTACCGGAGCAACCCGTGTCATCTCCCAACAAGGATCCCGAGCACCTCGCCCGCCTACAGGACTACTACGCGCAGAACCGGCGCATCCCTTCCTACCAGCGCCTGGCGGACCTGTTTGGCTTCGCCTCCAAGGCAGCCTCGCGCAAGCTGCTCGACCGCCTGTCCGAGGCCGGCTTCGTCGACCGCACTCCCGATGATGACGCATGGATACCGGGGACGCGCTTCTTCGAGCGGACGGTGGTCGATTCGGTGCGCGCCGGCTTGCCGCAAGCCGCCAACGACCCCTATCAGGAAGTGGTCGCCATCGATGATTACCTGGTCGCCAAGCCCAGCCGCACGGTGCTGCTGGTGGTGAAAGGCGATTCGATGATCGATGCCGGCATTTTCGAGGGCGACCACATCGTCGTCGACCGGGGCCAGCCAGCCCGAGCCGGCGACATCGTGGTGGCCATCGTCGACAACGAATTCACGGTCAAGTACCTGGCCCAGGACAAACGCGGCTTTCATCTGAAACCCGGCAACCCGGCCTATCCGACGATTCGGCCCAAGGGACAGCTGGAAATCTACGGCGTGGTCACAGGCAGTTTCCGCAAGTACCGATGACTACATGACCCTGGCAACAGTCCGACCGTGGCTGGTGGCACTCCTGCTCGGCATGCAGGCCGGTGCCTCGCTCGCGGCCATCCTGCACGGTCAGGTGGTGAGGGTCGCGGATGGCGATACCCTGACGGTTGCCGATGGCCGCCATCGCAAGATCAAAGTGCGCCTCGTCGGCATCGACGCGCCCGAGAAAGATCAGCCCTTCGGGCGCGAGTCCAGGGCGCATCTGGCATCCCTGGTGCTGGGCAAGACAGTGGACGTGGAATGGGACAAGCGCGACAGCTACGGGCGCCTCATCGGCCGGGTGCTGATCGCGCCGAGCGCCTGCCCGGCCTGTGACAAGAGCCGTGACGCAGGACTGGCGCAAATCTCGGCCGGATACGCCTGGTGGTACCGCGGCGAGTCGCGCGAACTGGCCTATGCGGACAAATCCCGCTACGCGCTGGCCGAGAATGCGGCACGCGCCCGGCACGGCGGCTTGTGGGCGGCGCCGGCGCCCATGCCTCCCTGGCAGTGGCGGCATGGCCAGGTCGGGCGCTCATCGTCGCTGCTGGCCCGGACCAGGGTAAAGATCAGGAAGGCCCGAACCGCCATCCTGCACCCGTTCCGGACCGCCAGTCGCCGGCACAATTCCTGAACCGCGCGGCCCGTGACAGCGAAGGATCCAGATCGGAAATCCCCGCGCAAGATCATCCATTGCGACTGCGATTGCTTCTATGCCGCGGTGGAGATGCGCGACGATCCCGGCTTGCGCGGCAAACCGCTGGCGGTGGGCGGCCGGCCGGATACGCGCGGCGTGGTCGCCACCTGCAACTACGAGGCGCGGCGCTTCGGCATCCACTCGGCGATGGCCTCGGCACAGGCGCTGAAGCGCTGTCCGGAGTTGATCATCCTGCCGCCGGCGATGGAAAAATATCGTGTCGCCTCGCGGCAGATCCTCGCCATCTATCGCGACTACACCGATCTGGTGGAGCCGCTGTCCCTGGACGAGGCCTACCTCGACGTCACCGGCATCGACCGCTGCCTGGGCAGCGCCACGTTGATGGCGCGGGAAATACGCGCCCGCATCGCCCACGACGTGGGCATCACCGCCTCGGCCGGTATCGCGCCGAACAAGTTCGTGGCCAAGATCGCCAGCGACTGGAACAAGCCGGACGGCCAGTTCGTGGTGCGCCCGGAAGAAGTCGACGCCTTCGTCGCCGCCCTGCCGGTGGGCAAGCTGTTCGGCGTCGGCAAGGTCACCGCGCGCAAGCTGCAAAACCTCGGCGCCCATACCTGCGGCGACCTGCGCACCTGGACGCTGGCCGATCTGCTGGGCAGCTTCGGCAGCTTCGGCCAGCGCCTGTTCGAGCTGTGCCGCGGCAACGACCAGCGCGAGGTCAGCCCATCCCAGGAGCGCAAGTCGGTAAGCGTGGAAGAGACCTATGCACGCGACCTGCCGGACCTGGCCGCCTGCCGCCGCGAACTGGAACCGCTGCTGGAGATGCTCATCGCGCGGGTGAAGCGCGCCGCGGCGGAGGACGTCATCCACAAGCTCTTCGTCAAGCTGCGCTTCGCCGACTTTCGCGGCACCACCGCGGAATGCGTCAGCGCGTGCATCGACACCGAACAATGCCATGCCCTGCTGGAGACCGGCTTCCGGCGCGGCAACAAGCCGGTGCGCCTGCTGGGCGTCGGCGTGCGTCTGGCGGAGCCGAGTGTGGAAATGCAGCCGGCGTTATTTCAGTAGGGGACATGCCGATTCATCCCAACATCAGCCCTTGCCGTTCGACAAAGGCGATGATCTCGTTCAACCCATGCCCGGTCTTCAGATTGGAAAAGATGAACGGCCGCTCGCCGCGCATCTTCCTGGCGTCGCGCTCCATAACTTCCAGCGAAGCGCCGACCATGGGCGCCAGGTCGATCTTGTTGATGATCAGCAAGTCCGATTTGACGATGCCTGGCCCGCCCTTGCGCGGGATCTTGTCGCCGGCGGCGACGTCGATGACGTAGAGCGTCAGGTCGGAAAGTTCCGGGCTGAAGGTGGCGGCAAGATTGTCGCCGCCGCTCTCGATAAAAATCATGTCCAGGGCGGGGAACATGTCGGACAGTCGCGCCACCGCTTCGAGGTTGATCGAGGCGTCCTCGCGGATCGCCGTATGCGGGCAGCCGCCGGTCTCGACGCCGATGATGCGTTCCGGCGCCAGCGCCTCATTGCGCACCAGGAACTGGGCGTCCTCTTCGGTGTAGATGTCGTTGGTGACCACGGCGATGTTGTACTTGTCGCGCAATGCCTTGCACAGCGCAAGAGTCAGGGCGGTCTTGCCGGAGCCGACCGGACCGCCGATGCCGACGCGCAGGGGTTGAGATTTGCTGTTCATGTCATGACCTGAAGAGTCGCGAATATTGGGTTTCGTGGCGGCTACAGGCGATGGCGAAGCCCGGAGCGAAGTTGGACATATCTGCCGTATCCAGCGTCAGCGCATGTTCGACCACGGCCGGGATGCGCGCACCCAAGGCCAGCAGCACACGCTGGCCCGCGGCCTGGCCGAGCGGGCCGGCCTTGAGCGCGGCCATCACCTGGTTCTCGGCCCAGGACCAGAGATAAGCGGTGAGCGCGGACTCATCGTCGATATCCCAGGCAACGGCGGCACAGGCCCAAGCAGCGGGAAAACTGGGCTGATCGAGCGCGTGCAAGGCGCCCAGGGCCGAACGCGGAAAATCGTCCAGCTCGCCGAGCAGCCGCGTCATCGAGTAACCCATCTGCACCGTTTCCGCGCGCAGTTCGGATGTCTCGCGGCTGGCGAGAAACATCTCGTTGAGCGGCGCCAGATCTTCGGCACTGCGACAAGCCGCCAGCAGGCGTGCCAGCAGCGGTGCCTCGAATCTGCCGAGGTTCCATTCGAGCAGATCGGCGATCCATTGCGAGGCGCTGGCTTCGTCGCGTACGCTGCCTGCCTCCACCGCCCATTCCAGTCCCTGCGAGTAGGTATATGCGCCGACCGGCAGGGCCGGACTGGCGAGTTGCAGCAGGCGCGACAACTGCATCGGCTTCATGCGCGCTGCCGGTACTGGTGGAGTTTCGCGCCGGGGGTGGTGGCATCGCCGTGGCTGTGGGCGTATGCCCCGGCCTCAGGCTCGAACGGCGCGACGATTTCCTTTACCGCCAAGCCGAGGCCGGCGACCATCTCGCCCAGCACATGGTCGGCGCCGAAACGCAACCAGCCGCCCAGCGCGTCGAAACCGATCTGCACGGCGACATGGCGATTGCCCAGATGGTAGGCGGCGCGCGCCAGCAGCAGCGGATCGCTGCTGCGCCCTTCCAGCAAGGCCTCGTCCGCCGCGACTACCCCGATAATCCGTCCGTCTTCGGCGAGCAGTCGGTCGCCGCCGCGCAGTACCCGGCCTCGTTCAAGGAACAGGCCAACCTCCTCCCCCGATTCCAGCCGCGTGCGCAACCGACTCTTCGAGCGGGCGTCGAAGCTCAGCACCAGCCGTTCGGTCGCTGCCGCTCCTGGCTCGGCAAGACGTTCGATCGAAATCATCAGAACAAGAAGTAACGTTGCGCCAGCGGCAGCACACTGGCTGGCTCGCACACCAGCAGCTCGCCATCGGCGCGCACCGCATAAGTTTCCGGATCGACGTCGATGTGCGGCAAGGCGTCGTTGTGCAGCATGTCGCGCTTGGTGACCCGGCGGGTGTTGCGCACGGCTTCCAGCGGCTTCGTCAGGCCCAGCGCATGCACGACCGGATTCGCCAGCGCAGCCTGCGAGACGAAGGTCAGCGAGGTCCGCAGCGCCTTCCCGTAGGCGCCGAACATCGGCCGATAGTGCACCGGTTGCGGCGTCGGTATCGAGGCATTGGGATCGCCCATGGCGGCTGCCGCGATCATCCCGCCCTTGAGAACCAGGCTCGGCTTGACGCCGAAGAAAGCCGGCTTCCACAGTACCAGATCGGCCAGCTTGCCGACTTCGATGGAGCCGACCACATGCGCGATGCCGTGGGTGATGGCCGGGTTGATGGTGTACTTGGCGATGTAGCGCTTGACGCGGAAATTATCGTGGCGAGCCGCATCGGGCTTCAACGCGCCGCGCTGCACCTTCATCTTGTGCGCCGTCTGCCAGGTGCGAATCACCACCTCGCCGACACGGCCCATGGCCTGCGAATCCGAACTCATCATGGAAAAGGCGCCGAGATCGTGGAGGATGTCCTCGGCCGCAATCGTCTCGCGGCGAATGCGCGATTCGGCGAAGGCGATATCCTCGGCTATCGACGAATCAAGATGGTGGCAGACCATCAGCATGTCGAGGTGCTCGTCGATGGTGTTCACGGTATAGGGCCGCGTCGGGTTGGTGGACGACGGCAGCACGTTGGCCTGCCCCACCGCCTTGATGATGTCCGGCGCATGGCCGCCGCCCGCGCCTTCGGTGTGGAAGGTGTGGATGGTGCGGCCCTTGAAGGCGGCCAGGGTGGTCTCGACGAAGCCGGACTCGTTCAACGTGTCGCTGTGAATGGCCACCTGCACATCCATCTCGTCGGCCACCGCCAGGCAGTTGTCGATGGCCGCCGGCGTGGTGCCCCAGTCCTCATGCAGCTTGAGGCCGATGGCGCCGGCCTCGACCTGCTCGCGTGCCGGGCCGGGCAGCGAGACATTGCCCTTGCCGAGAAAACCCAGGTTCATCGGAAAGGCATCGGCCGCCGAGAGCATGGCGTGGATATGCCATGGCCCCGGCGTGCAGGTGGTGGCGAAGGTGCCAGTGGCCGGGCCGGTGCCGCCGCCAAGCATGGTGGTGACGCCGGACATCAGCGCCTCCTCGATTTGCTGCGGGCAGATGAAGTGGATGTGGCTGTCGATGCCGCCGGCCGTGACGATCATGCCTTCGCCGGCGATGATCTCGGTGCCGGCGCCGATCGGGATGGTGACGCCGGGCTGGATATCCGGATTGCCTGCCTTGCCGATGGACGAGATGCGGCCGTTCTTCAGGCCGATGTCGGCCTTGACGATACCGGTAACAGCGTCGACGATCAGGGCGTTGGTGATCACCGTGTCGGCCACGTCTTTCGCTAGGCGCTGGCCCTGGCCCATGCCGTCACGGATCACCTTGCCACCGCCGAACTTCACTTCCTCGCCGGGTATGGTGAAGTCGTGTTCGACCTCGATCCACAGTTCTGTGTCGGCGAGGCGCACGCGGTCGCCGACGGTGGGACCGAACATTTCGGCATAGGCCTGCCTGGCAATCTTCACGCTCATGTCAGCGCTCCCATGACTTTCCCGGCAAAGCCATAGACCTTTCGGTCGCCGCCCAGCGCAACCAATTGCACCGTGCGTGTCTGCCCCGGCTCGAAACGCACCGCGGTGCCTGCGGCGATATCGAGTCGGAAGCCGCGCGCCTGCTGCCGATCGAAGGCCAGGGCGGCGTTGGTCTCATAGAAATGATAATGCGAGCCGACCTGGATCGGCCGGTCGCCGGTGTTGGCGACCACCAGGGTGACGGTGGCACGTCCGGCGTTCAGCTCGATTTCGCCGGGTTGAATGTCCATTTCGCCGGGGATCATGGTGTTCTCCTAGACGATGGGATGGTGGACGGTGACCAGCTTGGTGCCGTCGGGGAAGGTCGCCTCGACCTGAATCTCGGGGATCATTTCCGGCACTCCTTCCATCACCTCGTCGCGCTTCAAGAGCGTCGTGCCGGCGCTCATCAGTTCGGCGACGCTGCGGCCATCGCGTGCGCCTTCCATGATGGCGGCGCTGATGAAAGCCACCGCCTCCGGATAGTTGAGCTTGAGTCCGCGCTCCTTGCGGCGTTCCGCAAGCAGGCCGGCGGTGAA
>Ga0172379_10007578_pt1 | contig 14035 bp, 12 predicted proteins | sample GrowelOW334metaG_FD_119756 | JGI IMG/M metagenome (GOLD analysis project Ga0172379, IMG submission 119756) | Groundwater microbial communities from an aquifer near a municipal landfill in Southern Ontario, Canada - Groundwater well OW334 metaG | ecosystem: Environmental > Aquatic > Deep... | reverse complement strand
GTGCCATGGTGATCCCGGGAAAAATAATGCTGTAAAGCTCGTTCCACTACCTCCTGATCCTGCTTCAGTGCAGATGCAGAAGAATTCTGACGGTGCGTTCTTTTACAAAGTTGCTGAAGGCCGCGGATTGATGCCTTCGTTTAAGAATACCCTTTCAGCGACAGACACCTGGAAAATCATCTCTTATCTCAGGGGTTTTAACGATAAATATGTTCAGGAGCTTGCCAAGCAACTTGCACCGGGAATTTCACTTGAGCAGGTAGCAATGCTTCTCACCTGGAACAAAGAAAAAAAGCAGGTGCAGGTGGCTGTTTCTTCCTTGAAAGAAGGGAACAGACAACCGGTTGCCGGAGCTGAATTGAAGCTTTTTGCCCAAAGATATTTTGGAAATCTCCAGGTCGACCAGGCCAGGGCAACTGATAGTCAGGGAGTAGCGCTGTTTAATTTCCCTGTCACTCTGCCCGGTGATTCAACCGGAATGGTTCAGCTTCTGGTGAAACCAACCGATGAAACCGCCTTTGGTGAGACCAAAACGATGGCTGCTTTGGAGATTGGGGTGCCAACTTATCGTCCACCCCTCAATGAACAACGGGCTATGTGGAATGTGGTTCAAAAAACACCCATTTGGTTGTTGTTGACCTATGTTTTTTCAGTGCTGACAGTATGGGCGCTGATCGTTTATGTGATGCTGCAACTGAGATTATTATTTAAATCAGGTGAAGAAAATGATCCTGACAAACAGAATATTTAATTCATTGATATGAAAAAAATTCTTGTATTGGCTCTTGTTTTTCTTCTGGCATATGAAACACACGCACAGGCAGTTGTGAACAAGGAGATTGAAATTGGTATTGTAGAGAAGTTGGGTCTGACAATTCCGCTTGACCTTAAATTTTACAACGAAAAGAATGATACTGTCTCTTTACGAAGTATGATCAACAAACCTACAGTCCTTTCTTTTGTCTATTTCGATTGTCCTAATTTGTGCAGTCCCCTGCAAGATGGCATTGCAGATGTGATCGGCAAGACTGAAATGATCCTCGGTAAAGATTATGATGTAATTACCATCAGTTTTAACACGAAAGATACACCTGAAAAGGCCAGGGAAAAAAAGAAGAATTTTGTTCAGAAAATTAAGGAAGATCAGCGGGGCAGTTGGAGTTATCTGACCGGTGAGCTGGAGAATATTCAGAAAATTACCGAAGCTGTTGGTTTTAGGTACAAACCCACCGGCATGGATTTTGCGCATCCTTCAACGATTATCATTCTTAGTCCGCAAGGTAAAATTACCCGTTATCTCTATGGTGTTACCTTCCTGCCGTTTGAACTGAAAATGGCAATTGGCGAAGCATTGAAGGAGCAGACCCAACCATCGAGCAACAAACTTTATGATTATTGTTTTGCCTACGATCCGCAAACCAGAACCTACACCTTGCAGTTTACCAGGCTGTTGGGGAGTTTTGTCCTCGTAATTGGACTGTTTTTTGTACTCTATTTGTACATCAGTTCAAGAAAAAAATCAACTAAAGCAACCAAATAATGACAAATTCATCTACTAGTGTACCACTCAACTACCTGAACCACAAAACAGGACTTTGGTCGTGGCTTACATCAACCGATCACAAACGGATCGGTCTGATGTACATGTATACCATTGCTATCTTCTTTTGCGTAGCTGCAATATTGGGACTTTTGATGAGGATCGAGAAGATAGCGCCCGGCCAGACCATCATGACTGCACAGACTTACAATGGCATGTTTACGATTCATGGCATCATCATGATTTTTATTGTCGTCATTCCCGGTCTGGCCGCCGTTTTTGGTAACATTTTTTTACCCATCATGATTGGGGCCAAAGATGTAGCTTTCCCAAAACTCAACCTCTTCTCCTGGTATGTATTCATCGCAGGAGCCATGCTTGGGCTTTATTCCCAGTTTGCTAACGGGCATTCACCCGATACTGGCTGGACCTTCTATGTTCCCTACAGTGCCTCTGCTTCCTCCAATGTTGTCATCGCATTAACAGCCGCATTTGTTTTGGGATTTGCCTCTATTCTCACCGGGCTCAATTTTATTGTGACCATTCATCGAATGCGGGCCCCCGGCATGACCTGGTTCCGAATGCCACTTTTCCCCTGGTCTCTCTATGCCACTGCATGGATTCAGATTTTGGCCACTCCGATCATTGGCATAACACTGCTTATGGTTATTGCCGAGCGAACGTTGCACATTGGTTTTTTTGATCCTTCCCTGGGGGGGGATCCGATCTTATACCAGCATCTGTTCTGGATCTATTCGCATCCGGCCGTCTATGTCATGATTTTGCCTGCGATGGGTGTCATAACAGAAATCTTTCCAACCTTTAGTCAGAAACCGGTTTTCGGGTATGTGCCGATCGTCTTTTCGAGCATGGCCATTGCGCTGGTTGGTTATTTTGTGTGGGGACACCATATGTTCACATCAGGGATCAGCTATGAATCGAGGTGGTTCTTCTCCTTCCTTACTTTTCTGGTTGCCATTCCGAGCGCTATCAAGGTATTTAATTGGCTTTCCACCATGTATGGCGGATCGGTTGACCTGAAACCTCCGCTCCTTTTTGCCATCTCCTTTATCTTTCTCTTTGCTATTGGTGGATTTACAGGATTGACACTCGGATCGCTGGCTACCAACATTCAATTGCACAACACAGATTTTGTGGTGGCACACTTTCATTACATTATTTTCGGCGGTATGGGTTTTGCTTTTTTTGCGGCGATACATTACTGGTTTCCAAAGATTTATGGCAGAATGTACAATTTCAAATGGGCCAATATCTCCTGGGGATTTCTTTTTGTCGGCTTTAATCTGCTCTATTTCCCATTGTTCGTGATTGGAATCCAGGGGATGCCAAGGCGCTATTTCGATTACGATCCCAAATTTCAGACAGGCGAGGTGCTGTCTACCATTGGAGCGTTTATTCTCATCACCGGATTGATATTGATGATCTCCAATCTGGTCTACCACAGCCGTCGTGGCGCCATTGCACCGGCCAACCCATGGCATGGTGTAACACTCGAATGGCAGATACCATCACCTCCGCCGCACGAAAATTTTGATGAGATACCTGTGATTACACATGAACCTTACCGGTTTGATCATCCTCATACCAATTAATAGAATATCCTATGTCGACAACCGAACACAGCGAATTTATCGATAGCGAAACAGGAAAATTGGGGATGTGGCTCTTCCTTTTTACTGAACTTTTCCTCTTTGGAGGACTTTTTATCGTCTATGCGGTGATGCGCTCAAAATATGCCGCAGATTTTCATCATGCTGCTTTGGAGTTGAACGTCTTTGTTGGCGCTACCAACACAGTTGTTCTGCTGGTGAGCAGTATGACCGTAGCCATGTCACTGACGGCTATCCAGCAGAAGCGGGCCGGCAAGGCGATGGGCCTGCTCTTTATTACACTGTTGTTGGCCGGTGTATTCATGGTCAATAAATACTTTGAGTGGGGTCATAAAATTGGACTCCATTTGTATCCCGGAACAGATGTCATGAAGACTCTTCCGCATGGTGAGATCATGTTTTTTGGCCTCTATTACATGATGACCGGTTTGCACGCTTTGCATGTGATCATTGGTGGTGTTTTGCTTACGATTGTGATATTCAAAATCAAATCAGGTAAAATCAATGATGAACACTATTTGTTGCAGGAAAACGGCGCACTTTACTGGCACCTGGTCGATTTGATCTGGATTTTCCTCTTTCCTTTACTTTATCTGATCACCTAGCAGTTTTTTCAGGTACGCCAAATGCTTATTTCCTGCTGCTTTATGGAAATAGCTTCAGGGTTACCTAAAAAAAATCTTAAATAAAGTTTCATTTCAAAGATATTACGAATGAAGAACCATGAAAATCACGTTTCCAGCGACTCATTGAATTGGACGGTGTTAGTTATTCTTTTGATTCTGACTACGCTATCCATTCTGGCCATCAAAATACATTTGGGTGCATACACTGTGGCATTTGCGCTGATTCTGGCTTCGATAAAAGTTACCATTGTGCTTACCTACTTTATGCACCTGAAATTCGAAAATTTTCTCCTGCGTTTGATGGTTGGCGGCGTTTTTCTCCTTTTTGCTGTCGTTATTGCCATCACATTTATTGATTATTATTTCAGATAATCCCCAAAACTATGGAAACACTATTCAACGAAGGATCAAATTTGGCCGCAGCCGTCGATAGGGCTTTTATTTTCATCTTTGCCATCTCCTTTATAATTACGATTGGGATTACTGTATTAATGATCTATATTCTGATCCATTTTTCCCGAAAAAGAAATAAAAATCCGCAGCAATTTTCCCACAACACCAAACTGGAAGTAACTTGGACTGTTATTCCGCTGATCATTGTTTTGATGATGTTTTATTACGGCTGGGTCGGATTTGCACCTATGCGAAAGGTTCCCGCAGATGCCATGCCCATTACAGTTATCGGACGCATGTGGAGCTGGGAATTTGACTACGGCAATGGTAAAATATCGAAAGAGCTGGTGGTTCCTTTCAACAAGAATGTAAAACTGAACCTGGTTTCAGTTGATGTCAACCATAGCCTGTTTATTCCTGCCTTCAGGGTCAAGGAGGACGTGGTTCCGGGTTACAAAAACTACCTGTGGTTCAGACCAATCATGAAAGGGACCTTCGATATCTATTGTTCTGAATATTGTGGGCTGGCGCACTCAGACATGCTGGCTAAAGCTGTGGTGGTCGATAGCCTTGAGTTTAACAAGTGGCTGGCTGATCTGAAAGTTTCAGAAAATCTGCCGGAACATCCGGGGCTTGCCATCATCAAGGCCAATGCCTGCCTGACCTGCCATTCAATGGACGGATCAAAGATCATCGGCCCCTCCTTCAAGGGATTGTTCGGGAGAAAAACTATGTTGGTGACCGATACAGGCGGAAAAGAGATTGAAGCAACGGCTGATTACATCAAGAAATCGATCATTGACCCGAATGTGGATGTTGTGAAAGGTTTCAACATGGGGCTGATGCAGTCGTATAAAGAGAAAATCACAGATGCAGATCTGGATAAAATTGTAGATTATTTTAAAAGTACCAGTGAAGCAAAGTAAGTACAGAACCGTTTTTTCGATTTTTAGTAGGTTGGTAAGGATTCGACTCTCTATCATGGTTTCCTTTTCTGCATTGACAGGGTATTTTATGTCCGGCAGCAGACCTAATGTTTCACTTGTATTTCTGTTTTTGGGAATCTTTTTCCTATCGGCGGGAGCATCCGTTTTGAACCAGGTACAGGAATACAAACAAGACGCTTTGATGAAGCGAACGGGGAAACGTCCTATTCCTGCAGGTGAAATTTCTGGCATAAATGCCTTGTTCCTTAGTGTATTGCTGATTATTTCCGGTTCACTTTTCCTCTTTTACAATGGCTGGATTCCTGTGCTTCTGGGTCTATTAAATATTGTTTTCTACAATCTGATCTATACCCCGTTGAAGACCAGAAGCTGGCTTGCCATCCTTCCCGGCGCATTGGTGGGAGGTGTTCCTCCATTAATTGGCTGGACATCTGCCGGACATTATATTTTTCATCCCAATGCTATCTTTCTTTTCATTTTCGTATGCCTGTGGCAAGTTCCCCATTTTTGGCTTCTGATGATCAAATACGGCAAGGAATATGAAAGGGCGGGATTTTCCTCTATTTCGAAGATCTTAAGTGAATTGCAGATAAAGCAGGTGGTTTTCTTATGGGGGTTGTTTACCTCCTTGTTCCTTCTTCTCTTTCCCTTTTTCGGTTTTATACTTCACCCGGTTTTGATTGGAACATTGATTTTGACCAATCTTTATTTCATCCGCCAATTTTACATATATCTGTTCAGGGAATCTGAAACCGGTACTATTCGCAAGGCATTTATTTTGATCAACATGTATGCGATGGTTGTTTTTATTCAATTGGCATTCAATGCTTTGATATCCTAAAATATGACAAGAGTTGCCTTTACAATGAAGTTAAAACCGGGTTTTCTGAAAGAATATAAGAAACGGCACGATGAAATCTGGCCGGATTTGGCTTTGGAGTTGTCAAAAGCAGGTATAACAGACTATTCCATCTTTTTCGATGAGGAGACCAACGCACTATTTGCCGTCCAGAAACAGTCGGAAAATAGCACAGCGGATCTGCTTGCTGATGCCATGCTCACTGCCAACAAGGTGACAAAACTGGTAGGAGAGTGGAATACGAGTCGCATCCTATGCTCTGGGAAACACATTGAGCATTGGCTGAATGGTGTTAAAGTGGCTGAGTGTGAGCGTGGAAGCGATGATTATAAAGTACGTATTGCCGCAAGCAAATTCAAGGATATTCACTTTCCCTCAATCCATTTGATGATCTTCTCTTCATCAGGAAGTTCCTTTGGGAAGGCAACATCAGCTAGTTGACCATTCTCGTTGATAAGGAACTTTTGAAAATTCCATTGCACAGGGGCGTCAATGACTCCATTCTGCGCTTTGCTGGTTAACCACGTATAAAGGGGGTCAATGTCGGCGCCTTTGACCGAGATTTTCGACATCATTGGAAAGGTGACGCCATAATTTTGGGTGCAGAAGGTCTTAATCTCCGCGTTGGTGCCGGGTTCCTGAGAGGCAAAATTATTGGCAGGAAAACCGATGATAACGAAATTCTGGTCTTTGTATTTTTCGTAAAGCTTCTCAAGCATAGCATATTGAGGTGTCAATCCGCATTTGGATGCCGTATTGACCACCATGATTTTCTTACCCTTCAGCGAGGATAAGTCGAAAATTTGACCATCCAGCGTGGTGGCCTTGAAATTGTACAAAACCTTGTTTTGTGCAGACAAACCGGCTACTGAGAGTACCATGGCAAGTGTGATAATTATCTTTTTCATTTTTACTGTTATTAAAATTGTAACGATATCAATTTTATACGACTAATTTGAAATGTTGTTTCTATTACTCAATTTTCATATTATCCCGCCATTCCGTCCGAAATTAACTTGTGAGCAATTTTTTGCACACTACCGCGGACGGTGGCTGATCATTCATTCATATTCCCGGGATTCCGCGAGCTCCATCCCGGGCTACAAAATTGGTCGTCCCTGACGGGACTTCACCCGTGCTTTTTCTATCTCCCCGTCCCCCCTTCCCCATGTCCTTCCGTCATTCTGTCCCCCCCCCCTCGTCCTAGTCAACCCAGTCGTCCCCTTCGTCTCCTTCGTCTCCGTCCCTCTGTCCTTCCATCTCCACATCTCCACATTTCCACATTTCCCAACTCCCCCTGGTTGATAACTTCTTCCTCCTTCCGGTTGGGAACTTCCATTTTTGTCATATTTTTGGAGTTCGTTAAGTGAAAAGATTGCATGGAACATTACATCGTATCAGCCCGCAAATATCGCCCCGATACCTTCACAACAGTGGTGGGCCAACCTTCCATTACCTCTACACTGAAGAATGCAATCAGGAGCAACCACCTGGCCCATGCCTATCTGTTTTGCGGTCCGAGGGGAGTTGGAAAGACAACTTCTGCCCGGATTTTTGCCAAGACGATCAACTGTCTGAATCTGACTGCTGATACTGAGCCTTGCCAACAGTGTGAATCATGCATCTCTTTCGGTGAAAACCGCTCCTACAACATTCACGAGTTAGATGCTGCCTCCAACAATTCGGTAGAAGACATTCGATCTTTGGTAGACAAAGTAAGGATACCTCCTCAAATTGGGAAGTACAGCGTCTACATCATTGATGAGGTTCACATGCTCTCCTCCCAGGCTTTCAATGCATTCCTGAAAACGCTCGAAGAACCGCCGGCGCATGCCATCTTTATCCTTGCGACAACCGAAAAACAGAAAATCATCCCAACCATCCTCTCCAGGTGCCAGATCTATGATTTTAACCGGATCAGTATCTCTGATATTGAGAAGCATCTGCTGGAGGTAGCCGGAAAGGAGAAGGTAACGATAGAGGCTGAAGCGCTCAACGTAATCGCTCAGAAGGCCGATGGCGCGATGCGTGATGCGCTTTCTATCTTCGATCAGGTTGTGAGTTTTTGTGGCGACACTGTTACTTACCAGGATACGATTGCCAATCTGAATGTGCTCGACTACGATTACTACTTCAAATTAACAGAAGGATTTATCAAGGGGGATGTTTCCGGCAATCTGATGATATTTAATGAGATATTGTCCAAAGGATTTAATGCCCACCATTTTATTATTGGTTTGTCGCAGCACTTCCGTGATCTTCTGATTAGCCGCGACGCGGTTACGTTGCCATTGCTGGAAGTAGGAGGGGAGATCAAGGAGCGCTACAGAAAACAGGCATCCCAATGTTCCGAAGATTTTTTAACCGCAGCACTTATCCTGGCTTCCGATTGTGATATCCAGTACAAAAGCTCATCTAACCAACGTTTTCTTGTTGAATTAGCCCTAATCAGAAGTGCGCAGCTCATTGAGCAATTAAAAAAAAAACAGTTGACGAATCAATAGCCTGTCTCTATTTATTGCCACTTTTTGATTCTTTGGTTGCACCTGTAACCCCGGCAAAGGAGACTGTACTCCCTGTAAAATCAGTTGAATCAGTAAAATCTGTAGAAACAGCTCCACTGGTAATAAATCCACATACCGACAGGCTAACTGAAAAGGAGCCTCGAAACAGGAATAAGCATACCGAAAATCTCGCAACTCCTTCTATTTCCGGCATGCTCAATGGCGGTACACTATCAGGTGTGTCAGAGCCTGCTGCAGATCGTCTGAAAGCCTGGACAAATCCCAAAGAGCAACCCTATGATGCATCCCAACTCATTGAAGCATGGAAAAAATTTGCAGAAAGCGTTGATGCTGCTCAGCTTAGGTCTGCCCTTTCTGTTAGAGAGCCTATATTTACCGAGGATTTTAATATTGTTTACAATTTGGATAATGAAGTTCAGCGTCAGCGAATTATATTGGATCTGAAACCCAAATTGCTGGCACATTTGCATGCTGCCCTGCACAATGAAAAGATAACCGTAGAATTCAATGTGACAGAAAACAGGGAGGAGATCCAGAACAGGCCATACACCAATCAGGAAAAGTTCAATGCACTGTTGGCCAAGTATCCTTTACTAGGCAGTATGAGACAAAAATTCGGACTTGATTTTGATTAAGATATCCAAAATAGCCTTTTCGGAGATGCAAACCTTGTTACTCAACCATTATTTTGTACTTTTAGCGCTCCAAAATAGTTAGTAAGAATTACTCAAATTTGAATAGCAAATGCAGAAAATTAAAGTATTAAACCCTGTTGTAGAGCTTGATGGGGATGAGATGACCAGAATAATCTGGAAAATGATCAGAGAAAAGCTGATTCTTCCTTTCGTGGATGTTGACATCAAATATTTCGACCTTGGAATCGAACACAGGGATCAAACCGATGATCAGGTGACCATTGATGCAGCCAATGCCATCAAAAAATACAAGGTCGGCATTAAATGTGCGACCATCACACCGGATGAGGCACGTGTCAAAGAGTTTGGACTTAAAAAAATGTGGAAGTCACCCAATGGCACCATTCGTAACATCCTGGATGGCACCATTTTTCGTGAGCCAATCGTTGTAGACAATGTGCCGCGTCTTGTTCCCCAATGGACCGCGCCGATTATGATTGGCAGACATGCTTTTGGTGACCAGTACAGGGCTACTGATTTTGTTGTTGATCGGCCGGGCAAATTGATGCTCACCTTCAAATCGGATGATGGCACCGTTAATGATGTACACGATGTTTATCATTATGATGGTCCGGGTGTGGCATTGGCCATGTACAACACGGAAGAGTCTATCCGCGGTTTTGCGCATAGTTGCTTCAAGATGGCGTTGACCAAAAAATGGCCACTCTACCTCTCCACAAAAAATACTATTTTGAAGAAGTACGACGGCTTTTTCAAAGATATCTTCGAAGAGATTTTTCTGAAAGACTACAAAAAAGATTTCGATGCAGCAGGTATCACCTATGAGCATCGTTTGATTGATGACATGGTGGCATCGGCATTGAAATGGAATGGCAATTTCATTTGGGCGTGTAAAAATTATGATGGTGATGTTCAGTCAGATACAATTGCCCAAGGGTTTGGATCTCTTGGTTTAATGACCTCCGTATTACTAACTCCTGATGGAGGTACCATGGAAGCGGAAGCTGCTCATGGAACTGTAACACGCCACTACCGTGAATACCAAAAGGGCCGCCCAACCTCAACCAATCCGATCGCTTCCATTTTTGCCTGGACGCGCGGACTCGATTTCAGAGGGAAACTGGACGGAAATCAGCCTTTGCGTAATTTCGCAGCGCTGCTCGAAAAAGTTTGCATCGATACCGTAGAGTCGGGTAAAATGACAAAAGACCTTGCACTCTCAATTTATGGCGCAAAACTAACCAGCGACAATTACCTCACTACTGAGAAATTCATGGATGCATTGGTCGAAGAGCTTAACAAGAGGATGAATTGACCAATTTGTTGAACAACAATTTTAAATTTAAGCCATGTTAAAAAAGACGATAGAAAATGCACTAAATCAGCAAATTAATGCTGAGTTTCATTCCGCATATCTCTATTTATCCATGTCTTCATACCTCCAGTCGATAGGTATGGCCGGATGCGCAAACTGGATGAAGGTACAATACCAGGAAGAGCTGGTACATGCTACCCATTTCTTTGACTACGTACTTGAACGCGGAGGACGCGTTCAATTGTCTCCGATTGGCAAGGTTACCGTCAATTTTAAAAATGTACTTGATGTCTTTGAAGAAACTTTAGCACATGAAGTTAATGTGACAGGATTGATCAACAACCTGATGGATATCTGCATCAAAGAAAGTGACCATGCTTCCAAGAGCTTTTTACAATGGTTTGTTGATGAGCAAGTTGAAGAAGAGGCTAACATAGAACAAATACTCAATAATCTGAAATTGATCAATGGTGAAGGCCAGGGATTGTTGATGATGGATCGCGAAATGCAGACCAGGGTCTTTGTCAATCCATTTCCTGCTAAGGCATAGAAGTCATTCGTTGCAACATTTCAATTACCTTTGTGGGTGCATTGAAAGAAATAATTTAGAAACACACCATACCATTGATATGTCAATTATTGGAAATTTGTTAAAAGGCTTATTGGGTAATAAATCAGACAGGGATATTAAGGAAGTTATGCCTGTCATAACTCTGATCAAAGAAGAATACAATCGGATCAATGGTTTCAGCAACGATCAGTTGCGTGCTGAAACGGTGCGGATCAAAAAGATTGTAACTGAATACATCAAGGCTGAAGAGGATGAGATTGTTGCTTTAAAAGAACGTGCCGAGAGCGGTGAAATTCCTATTGAAGAGGGGGAGAAATTGTACGATCGTGTCGATAAACTCGAAGAGATCATCACCAAAAAAATTGAAGAGGTATTAAAAACCATTCTTCCGACTGCCTTTGCTATTGTGAAAGATACGGCCCGCCGCTTTTACGAAAATAGCGAAATCGTGGTAACTGTCTCGGATTTTGACCGTGAACTTGCTGCCACAAAGGATTTTGTAATCATAGAGGGAGAGAAGGCCATCTTCAAAAACAGTTGGATTGCCGGTGGAACCCTCCAGACCTGGAACATGGTACACTACGATGTTCAGTTGATTGGAGGATATGTTTTGCATACGGGTAAAATCTCGGAGATGGCAACTGGTGAGGGAAAAACACTGGTGGCAACGCTTCCGGTATTTCTAAACGCCCTTGCCGGTCGGGGTGTTCACATTGTGACAGTCAACGACTACCTGGCCAAACGTGACTCGGAGTGGATGGGACCGATCTATGAGTTTCATGGCATTTCGGTAGACTGTATCGACAAGCACCAGCCAAACTCTGTTGAACGTAGAAAAGCATACAATGCTGATATTACCTTTGGCACAAATAACGAATTTGGTTTTGACTACCTCCGTGACAATATGGCAACCGAGCCTGCCGATCTGGTGCAGCGCAAACACCATTATGCCATTGTGGATGAGGTCGACTCCGTATTGATCGATGATGCACGTACGCCTTTGATCATCTCTGGTCCGGTTCCTAAAGGTGAAAATCAGCTTTTTGATGTACTGAAATCTCCCATCGAACAGTTGGTGAAAACGCAAAGGGAGTTGGTGAACCAACTTCTGGTGGAAGCCAAGAAGAAAATTAACTCCAGTAACAAGGATGAGGCCGAAGAGGGTGCCATGGCGCTGCTTCGTGCTTACAAAGGGTTGCCCAAATATAAGCCAACCATACGTTTCCTTAGTGAAGAGGGAAACAAGGCCAAGATGTTGAAGACCGAGAACTTCTACATGCAGGACAACAGTAAAAACATGCACATTGTCACTGACGAGCTTTATTTTATCATTGAAGAGAAGCAAAATTCTGTAGAGCTTACAGACAAGGGTATCGACATTCTTTCGCACAATAACTCTGATTCAAGCTTCTTTATTCTACCGGATGTAGGTGCAAATATTGCTGATATACAGAATGATAAAGATCTTTCGGATGCTGATAAAGTTGAAAGGAAAGATCTTTTGATGCAGGACTATGCCATCAAGTCTGAAAGGGTACACACCGTTAATCAATTGCTGAAGGCATACACCATGTTCGAAAAAGACATCGAATATGTGGTGATTGAAAACAAGGTTAAAATCGTAGACGAGCAGACGGGCCGTATCATGGAGGGTCGTCGCTATTCGGATGGATTGCACCAGGCTATCGAAGCCAAGGAAAAGGTTGTGGTGGAAGCTGCCACCCAGACCTTTGCTACCATAACACTTCAAAACTACTTCAGAATGTACCATAAACTTGCCGGTATGACCGGTACCGCTGAGACAGAGGCGGGTGAGTTGTGGGATATTTACAAGTTGGAGGTAGTTGTGGTACCCACCAATCAGCCAATTTCGAGAAAGGATTTCGAGGATCTGGTTTACAAGAGCAAAAATGAAAAATACAAGGCAATCATCGAAGAGATTGTCCGTCTAAATAAAATTGGCCGACCGATGCTGGTAGGTACAACTTCTGTCGAAATTTCAGAGTTGCTTAGCAGGATGTTGCAAATGAGAGGCATCAAGCACCAGGTTTTGAATGCCAAATTGCACCAGCGTGAGGCCGATATAGTGGCTGAAGCGGGTAAACTTGGGACTGTCACCATTGCTACCAACATGGCTGGCCGTGGTACCGACATCAAATTGACCCCTGAAACGCGTGCCCTTGGTGGTCTTGCTATCATTGGTACAGAGAGGCACGACTCCCGGCGCGTCGACCGCCAGTTGCGTGGTCGTGCCGGTCGTCAGGGGGACCCTGGCACTTCACAATTTTTCGTTTCTCTGGAGGATGACCTGATGCGTCTATTCTCTTCCGATCGTATTGTCGGAATCATGGACCGCCTTGGATTGAAGGAGGGAGAGGTCATCCAGCATTCTATGATCTCAAAATCCATTGAACGTGCCCAGAAAAAAGTTGAGGAGAACAACTTTGGCATTCGTAAGCGTTTGCTGGAATACGATGACGTCATGAATTCCCAGCGTGAAGTCATTTACAAAAAAAGACGTCATGCCCTCTTTGGAGAACGGATTGACGTGGATATTCTGAACATGATATTCGATATGGGCGAACTGGTCAGTCAGGAACACCAGCCAAATGGCAAGGAAGGATACGAAGATTTCCGCCTCGATCTGATCAAAGCGCTATCACTTGATTCTCCTGTGGAGGAAGAGGAATTTTCCAATATCAATGTCGATAAGCTTACTGACAAAATCTACCATGCTTCCATCGAGAATTTTACCAGAAAATCGCAGGCTATCTCTCGTCAGGCCTGGCCGGTCGTTAAAAATGTTTATGAGACCAAGTCGCATATTTACAATAATATAGTTGTGCCTATCACCGATGGACACCGTCTTTTTAACATTATCACTAACCTTGAAAAGGCCTACAAAACACAGGGTCTTGATCTGGTTAAATCGTACGAAAAACAGGTTATTCTCGCTACTATAGATGAGCATT
>Ga0172379_10007577_pt1 | contig 14035 bp, 7 predicted proteins | sample GrowelOW334metaG_FD_119756 | JGI IMG/M metagenome (GOLD analysis project Ga0172379, IMG submission 119756) | Groundwater microbial communities from an aquifer near a municipal landfill in Southern Ontario, Canada - Groundwater well OW334 metaG | ecosystem: Environmental > Aquatic > Deep... | reverse complement strand
GTGATCAAGCAATCACGGGCAGATGCTCTGATTGCAGAGTTCAAAAAGCGGAAAGCGTATTTCCTGAATGATGCGGAGAAAAAACGACTGGAGGAGGTTGCCTTCAACAAGACCCAGAAAGCCATGAGCATTGATGTGATCGGTCAGCCGGCGCATAAAATTGCTGCCATGGCCGGGATTACCGTGCCCGAAGATACCACCATACTTATTGCACGGTACGCCAACCATGAAGTGGGGATCAAATATCCGCTGTCCCTGGAGATCCTGGCCCCGATCCTCGCGATGTATGTTGTGGATGATTTTATTGAAGCCATAAACATGTGCAAGAGAATTGTAAGTTACGGCGGTATGGGGCACACGATCAGCATCTTCTCCAATGAGGAAGACAAGATCATGTACTTTGCCGAAGTCACCAATGCCGGAAGGTTGCTGGTCAATACACCGGCTTCCCAGGGAGCCCTCGGGGGAACCTACAATGGGTTGCAGCCATCACTGACCCTGGCTACGGGATCAGGTGGAAAAAATATTACGACCGATAATATCACCGCCAAACACCTGTTGAATATCCAGCGATTGGCGCGCCGGACCTTTATTCCCTGTAACCCCGACCTGACAGATATTTATCTGGATGAATCGATCGATGCCAGGCGGATCGACGAGGAATGCGGGCGATGAAACGCCGTGATGAGACAGATCGTGATCTGTCTCTACCGATTTTGCGGGAAATTTCGTAATTTTTCCGAAAAATCCATCCCATGAAAAAGGTTCTCATCTTCCCAATGATCAGCTTATTGGTATGCTGCACCACCCAGAAACCTGCTGAAACTCCGGTTGAACCCTTGAATAAAAATACCGCTTTCAGCCTGCAAGGAAAGAAAGTGATTGTTGTTACTACTGCAGATAGCACCAATTACCGCCTGACCGCCACGGATACCCTGAGCTTTGCTGCTTTCGGACAGCCACTCGAAACCCAGCCAAGCATATTTGTCGATCCGGAGCATCAGTTCCAGAGTTTCCTCGGTATCGGGGGCGCATTTACCGATGCGGCTGCCGAAACTTTCGCCAAACTGCCGGCCGCAAAGCAATCGGAGTTTTTGTCGGCCTGTTTCGATCCGGTCAAAGGAATCGGATACACCTGGGGTCGGACACACATGAACAGCTGCGATTTTTCGAGCGACATGTATACCTATATCCAGGATGGTGACAAAGAATTGAAAACCTTCAACATCGCCCATGATCAAAAGTTTAAGATCCCATTGATCAAAAAGGCTATACAGACCGCCGGCAAACTTGATCTTTTCGTGAGCTCCTGGAGTCCACCGGCCTGGATGAAGGATAATAACGACCGGCTCCATGGCGGGAAGCTGAAGCCGGACTGTTTTCAGACCTGGGCGGACTATTATGTGAAATACATCAATGCTATTGAAAAAGCCGGCATACCGGTTTGGGGATTAACCGTCCAGAATGAGCCAATGGCCAGGCAGATATGGGAAAGCTGCATGTTTACGGCCGAAGAGGAACGCGATTTTATCAAGAATTTTCTGGGCCCCACCCTCCATAGCAATAATCTGGGCGGCAAGAAACTCATCGCCTGGGATCACAACCGGGACCTCCTGTATCAAAGAACCTCAACAATCTTAAATGATCCGGATGCCGCCAGGTATGTCTGGGGGATCGGATTTCATTGGTATGAGGTGTGGAATGGCGGCCGCCAGTATGAAAACGTAAAAAGGACGGCTGAAGCCTTTCCCGGAATGAACCTCCTGCTGACCGAGGCCTGTAATTATCCGTTCAGCTGGCAGACTTTTAACCAGTGGAAATGGGGTGAGCAGTACGGAGAGAATATGATCAACGATTTCAATAATGGTGCCGTTGCGTGGACCGACTGGAACCTACTGCTCGATGAAACCGGCGGACCCAATCACGTCAATGGTTTCTGTTTTGCCCCGATCCATGCCAAAACCCGGGAAGGGACCCTGCATTATATGAACTCCTATTACTACATCGGCCATTTTTCGAAATTCATCAAGCCAGGTGCGCGCAGGGTTACCAGTTCATCGAGCCGGGTCCAGCTCCTGACAACGGCTTTTCTGAACTCCAACGGCAAGCTGTCGGTAATAGTCATGAATGAAACCGGCGAAAAACTCCCCTACCGGATGTATATCGGAGGCCAGGCCATCGAAACGGTTAGTTTGCCGCATTCGATCCAAACCTTAAACATTGAGTAAGGGAGGACCGATGGGCATAGCCGTCAACCTAAGGGGTTAAATCGACTTTCTTAAGGAAAAGTTTGAAGTCAGAGATTCCAATTCAGAATTCCGAATGCCGAGTTGGAGATCCAGGTTAATATGAAGTTATAAATTACTACTTCACAAATACTTGGATCTAATTATTCGGCATTCGGAATTCTGAATTGGAATCTCAACCTTTTAACTTCTCATAAAAGGGACTAATTATATCCTTAAGTTGACGGCTTAGGACCCACGAGTCCTCCCTCTTCACCCCAAGGTCATTTTGTATGATCCATCCCGCCTGAAGGCATTGATTTTACCTACCTTTAAACACTTATTAATATTGCCATGAAACTCCATTTCTTGCACCTTGCACATTTTACCTTTTTCCTTACTTGTGCCTTGCGCCTTGCGCCTTGTGCCTTTGGCCAACCGGCCAATGATATACCTCTAAAGATCAAAGTTGCGGTGGTGGTCCAGGATCCTTCTTTGCCACAGTACGGCGGTAAAAAAATGCACGAAGTGGTGAAAACACCCGGAAGGACTTTCATGTGGAACGATCCGCGTGAGCTGAGCAAGGAATATGAAGCCGCATTGGAGAAAATAAGTCACGGGACTATTCAGTACGAGGTGGTTAAGATCATCGACGATACGCTGCTGTTTTCAAACCGTAACGATAATAACCAGCCTGTGGGGATAACCGACATGGTCCGCCTGCTGATGGAACCTGACTGGAAAACGCTGAAGGGCATCGGCACGCACTTTGATTACAAGCGTTTTGTTGAGCATTACGGTTTTGACAAAATGCGCGACCGCGATGAGATCAATGAAGTGTGGGTATGGTCGTTCCCCTATGGAGGTATGTGGGAATCAAATTATTGCGGAAAAACAGGCTTCTGGCTGAACTCCGATCCAACTACCACCACAACAAACGAAAAGTTGCTGGTGGTGATGGGCCTCAATTACGAGAGAAAAATGTCGCTTGCTCTGGAAAGTTACGGTCACCGCTTCGAATCGGTAATTTGGCACCTGTATGGCCGGTGGGATTATAAGGGGGAAAATCCCAACAATTGGGAGAAATTTTCCCGGTTTGAAAAGACAAACCCGGGCCTCGCCAACATAGGAAACATCCATTTTCCGCCTAACGGGGATCATGATTACGACTGGGTGAATAAAACCCCGGTCACCACCTGTGCGGATGGATGGAATTATTATCCTGATATTAAGTCGGATATGACCCGCACCGTGGACTGCTCCGAGTGGCAATGCTCCCATGAAGGGTATATGAGATGGTGGTTCAGTCATATCCCGCATTTTGCCGGAATCAATGCTGCCGACGGGCACCTGAATAATTGGTGGAGGTACGTGGTCAATTGGGAGGAGGCGGTTAGCCGGGAGAACGTTAAGATCGTTAAGAATGGTAAGAACGTTAAGATTGATGATGGGACGCGTAGAGACGCATGTAATGCGTCTCACCATGATAATTCCTTAAGAATTGGGTTCATCAGCAATGGAGGAGGGGCGGAGCAGAAGGCGGCCTTTGAGTTTTTAAAGGGACAAACCGGTATACAGGCAGAAGAGGTTAGGGGTGAGGAGGTTAAAGGGTTAGATAGAAGAGGTTTAGGGGTGGTGTGGTATCATAAGCCGGATACGCTTTTGACGGCTTGGGATACTTCTGTACAGACGATAAGTGCCCTGAAAAAATATGTGGAGGCAGGTGGAAACCTGTTCCTTTCGTTGGATGCTGTACGGTTGCTCCCTTATTTGGGAGTGGAAAAGTCGGCCCCTAGGGTGAATTATGTGGAACTAAAGGATGAGGGGAATGGCCGGAAACTCGGATTGCACGGGTTCAGGAGCCACCCTGTATTTGACGGTTTGCTGGGAGGGGTTTACAGCTACGCCCCGAAGACGGATGTGAAAGTGCGGCGCGTAGGATGGTTTGGAAATGAACTGCCGCAGGGGAAAGTAGTGGCTGTTGACTGGGCATATATCTTTATCTATGAGGATAGTAAGCTGATTACCGAATACAATTTGGGTAAAGGGAAAATTCTGGCTGCCGGGGCGTATCTATATTATAATCAGTCCAATTTCAACCGGGCCCATCTGGAAAAATTCACAGCTAATGTGTTTTCTTACCTGAGCGGTAAGCGTTCTGAAATACCGGTGAGATTCTGGGATTTTGAACCCGGGAAAGTGACTGCTTCTGAATTTTCCACTCCTGATATTATGCGCGGAGTGCCTGTAAAATGGGAGTTGTCTGCCAACCCGATTGCTCTTGCCAATCCCAGGGGGGCAAAGAATATGTGGGACATCTCGGGGGAGCGGATGGTTTTGATGGGTAAAGAAGGCGGAGGTATCGATGAGGTTTGGGCGCATCCGTTCATGGCCATCCGGGATTACGAAATCTCCCTGAAATTTGAAGGTAACCCAAAATCTTACCGGTTAAACGAATTAACGCCTAAAATTGAAGTAGGGCCTGAATCGTTCATTCGAACCTATCAAATTGACAGCAAAATCATTAAAGAAGTTATTGTTTGCCATCCTACAGATGGCACAGCGGTAATCCATTATGAATATACCGGCGCGGAGCCGGCTGCCCTGATTATTTCCTTTAAAAGTAACCTCCGGTTCATGTGGCCGTACTCTGAAAAGGTTACCGGGGCAATTAAATATGGCTGGGACAAAGGATTGAATGGATGGGTGATACAGAATAAAGCAGGGGATTTCATTTCAGTGATAGGGATTAACCGGACAGCCGGGGATCAGAAAGCCACCATAGGGGATGGTTTGATTATCGGGGCTGGGATGAGTGTAACCCTCCGGGGATCCGAAACGCTCGATGTTGTTCTGGCCGCTTCAGCGACAGGATTGACTGAAGCCATCAGCGCCTACCGTCGCGCGATGCTCGATCCCAAAGCCGTGTACCTGGCCGCTGCAACAAATGCAAAATCACTATTTGACGGAAAACTTAACATCAGCGGTCCTGATGAAGAATTCAATACCGGATTTAAATGGGCCGTTGCCGGTACCGATAAATTCATCGTCAACACCCCCGGGGTCGGGCGATCGCTGGTTGCCGGGTATGCCACCTCTGATTATGGATGGAAAGGCGGTCATAAGGTGAATGGTCGTCCGGGTTACGCCTGGTATTTCGGCCGTGATGCTGTTTGGAGCAGCTTTGCCGTGCTGGATTACGGCGATTTCGACCGGGTAAAGACAGTGCTGGAACTCTTCTCGAGATATCAGGATATCAGTGGGAAAATCTATCATGAACTGACCACCTCAGGGATAGCACATTATGATGCGGCTGATGCTACTCCGTTGTACATCGCGTTAGCAGGCAAGTATTTACATCATTCTGGTGATACCGCCCTGATCCGCAAGGAATGGCCGGCGATTAAAAAAGCCATCGATTTTTGTTTTACTACCGATACCGACGGCGACCATCTGATTGAGAATACCCAGCAGGGTCACGGTTGGGAAGAGGGCGGGGATCTGTATGTCACCCACACCACCCAGTATATGGTTTCATGCTGGGCGGAAGCCTTGAACCAGGCCGCCTATATGGCCGAGCATATCGGATTACCCGATCTGGCAAGAAAATATGCTGACGAGGCTGCGATTGTTCTGGACAAGCTGAATAACGGGTTTTGGAATCCGGAAACGATGTTTTTCAACCACGGATTGTTCAAAGACGGTACATATCTGGCTGAGCCTTCGGTGATGACTGCCATTCCTGTGTATTGGGGACAGATAAAGACATGGTCGAGGGCCAGAAGTGTGGTGGAGCAGCTGGCCTCCTGCAATTTCACCACCGATTGGGGAACCCGGATCGTGAGCGAAAAGGCTAAGTTTTTCGCACCCGGCGGGTATCATACCGGCAGCGTTTGGCCGCTCTTCACGGGCTGGGCCGCACTTGGTGATTATGCGGCAGGCAATCCGGCCCAGGGATTCTCCAAAATGATGAGCAATTTACTGGTCTATGAATACTGGTCGCTCGGATATATCGAAGAAGTGCTTCATGGGACTCAGTATAAGTATTTTGGCGTGTGCCGGCATCAGGCCTGGAGTGAAACAATGGTCCTCCAGCCGGCAATTGAAGGCATGCTCGGGCTGAAACCGGATGCCATGAAAAACACGGTAAGCCTTTCGCTGGATTTTCCTCTGGATTGGGATTCAGTTTCAGTAGATAATATCCGCATGGGCGATCACCTTCTAAACCTGGAAATGAGGCGGGCACCGGAGAAGGTCATCGTAAGCATCGATAACCGTTCCGACAGGCCAGGACCCTTGGTTGACCTGCGGATTCCGGTGCTGGCCGGGGCAGTGTTTGAGGGCGTTTGGATCAATGGTCAACCCCCGGAAAAATTCTGGACCGGTGAGCATTTCATCAGAGTCGCACTTACCGCAACCGGGATCAATACCGTTGAGATCCGTTATCATGGCGGTATGTCGGTTTTGCCGCTGGTCCACCATCCGGCACCGGGCGATTCATCAACCGGCTTGAAAATCATCAGCGACCAGCTGATTGGAAACAAATATCTTGTAAAGGTAGAGGGATTGAGCGGGACAACCGGGAAAATCAGGTTGTCAGAATCGGGGACAGTGACTGAAAAAGATTTCGTTTTCCCGGAATCAGAGGAGAAGTATTTGCTGAAAGACCTGGTGTTTTATAATGGAAAACCAGAGAATGAAGTGTTCTATTATGTTCTTCTGCGCAGTTTTTACGATAGCAACGGTGATGGGCAGGGGGACCTCAATGGGTTGAGATCGAAACTGGATTATCTTCAGGAGTTGGGTATTACGTCCATCCTGATGCTTCCCTTGTACCAGTCGGATTTTTATCACAACTATTTTGCGACTGATTATCAGAAGATTGATCCTGAATATGGCACCATGGATGACCTGATTGCCCTGATCAGGGAAGTCCACCGGCGGGGGATGAAAATCTATCTGGATATGGAAACCCAATACGTGACGGAAGGTTCCGATTGGTATACCCAGCATCCGGAATATCAGATACAGGGAACGCCTTGGGGTAAATTACTTTCCTATGACGGATCATCAAAGGGCATGAACATGGCTAACGTGTATAATCCCGAAGTATCGGAATATTTCCACAAACTTTACCACTTTTTCATGGACCCCAATCAGGATGGCCGTTACGACGACTCCGTCGATGGTTTCAGGATTGACCATATCATGGATGATTTGGATAATGCCGGCAAGCTGACCAATCTATATGCAGGGTACTGGAAACCCCTCTTTGATGATCTTCGACAGACCAATCCCCGAATCCGGATCATCGGCGAGCAGGCTGACTGGGCTGACTTTGGCGGGGACTTATTCAGCAAGGCCGATCTTGATTTTGTATTTGCCTTTCAAAATGCAATGGCGATCAAATCAATGAATAAAAATCTAATTATCAATAAGATAAATTCAACCATCAGCCTGACCCCCGGTAACAAGGACCAGCTTATTTTCATTGAGAACCATGATCTCGACCGCTTTGCCACAGGCATGAGCGGAAGTCTCGCCAAGGAGAAGATCGGGGCAGCTTTCAATCTTTTGCTGAAAGGTATTCCGCTGATTTATTACGGACAGGAACTGGGCATGAAAGGGGTAAAATATGGGGGTAAAAACGACGGGAACGATATTCCCCGCCGGGAAGCCTTTGAATGGTACCGCAGCACTGAGGGTCCAGGGATGGCTCATTGGTATAAGAATAGCGGTCCGTGGTGGGATAACCGGAACGGCAAAACGGGTGACGGAATATCTTTAGAAGAGGCGAGAACGGATAAGAATTCGCTCTGGAATTTTTATAAAAAACTGATTTCCATTCGTGGAGAGAATCCGGCCATTACCGGGGGCGATCTGAATTTTATCCCGAATGACAACCCGTCGGTAGTCTCCTTCGTCAGAACCCTGGAACAAAAGAAGGTCCTGGTTGTTATAAACCTCACAGGTAAACCGCAAACGGTACAACTTGGCGATCAGGTTCCGGCAAGTAATGCAAAGGTTTTGGTTTCAGAACCGGCAGGCTGCACAACCGGTTCGGGAGCGGTAAAAATGAAAAAGTTTGGAATTTTTGTAGCACAATTTTAACAAATATTCACATTGTTATCTTTATATTGCATTAGTGGAGGCCAGCAACCACTGATCAAACGGGGCGGATCCGAAAAGCCAGATGAGTAGGAAACTAAATCTTATTGATATGAAGAAATTTGCTCTCACACTTTGTGCTCTAGCAATTGTTGCCTTTTCTTTTGGGCAGGACGCTAAACTGGACCAAGGCAGACTCCAGTTCAATGCCGGAGTGGGTCTTTCCACCTGGGGAATACCAGTTTATGTAGGTGCTGATTATTGGATTAACGAGGATATCACCATTGGACTCGAATTATCGGCCCGCTGGAGGCTGGCATGGGGTTATGGTAATATCGGCGCTTCAGTGAACGGTAACTACCATTTCAACAGGTTGCTTGATCTGCCTGATAATCTTGATTTCTATGCAGGATTAAGCGCAGGGCCCTATATTTATATTGGAAGCGGATATATTAATCCTTTTAATATCGGTATTGGTGGTCAGGTCGGTGGACGTTACAAGATAAACGACTCGATGTGGCTCAATGCTGAATTGGGCGGAGGAACACTTTCCGGTGCCAAGATCGGGATTACCCTGAGAAGGTAAACCCTTTTTTAAGATGATGACACGCGGATGACGCGGATGCTACGCGGCGCGGATTATCACGGATTCTTAAGTTAATATCCTCGTTAATCCGTGTTCCCGCAGGGATCCGCGTTATCCGCGTGCCATTCTTTAGTTAACTGATCTCGAGAATAAGCGTATTGCCAATGCCACAATAACCACCATAATACACGTTAGCGCGATCAAGGCTGGCCAGAATTCAGTCCAAATCCACCCCTGCGTGGAGATGGTACGCATGGCATGAACGGCATACGACACGGGATTGCCCAGTGCAATGGCTTTCAGCCAGGCAGGCATGGCATTGGTAGGGAACATGGCATTGCTGGTGAACATCAGCGGCATGGTCAGAAAGTTGGATACAGCCATCAGGGTTTCCATCGACTTGATTCTTGAGGAAAGGGAGAGGGAAATACCGCCCATGATCACCCCGAACATCCCCGAGATAAATAATAGCGCGATAACACCGGGGAAGCCGGTTTTGAAATGGACCCCCAGAAAGAGTGAAATGATCACGATGATCAGCGCCTGAAGCATGGTCTGCAATCCAATCGACAGTAGCTTCCCCAACGGAATTGCGGCGCGGTAAATCGGTGCGGCCAGCATCTTGTTAAGATAGCCGGTACGCCTATCCCAGACGATGGTGACCCCACCGAAAACCCCTCCGAAAAGGGCTGTCATGATCATAATGCCCGGAGTCATAAAATCGAGATAATTGCCGGTTCCCAGCATTTGTGCCGCCTGAGGGTTACGGGTGAGGCCCGACATGGAATTGCCCATCAGAACCAGCCAGATGAGTGGCTGGATCACCACCATCATCAGCCGGGCTTTCTGTTGGGCAAATTTTTTGATTTCGCGCCAGAATACCCAGTATATATCAGACAGAAGGAGTTTTATGTTCATCCTCTGGCCCTCCTCATGATCATGCGGGACTTGTATGCTTGTTCCTTGCTGGTAGGATCATCTCTCATTTCCTTGCCGGTATGGTGCAGGAAAACATCATCGAGCGTCGGATTTTCAACTTCATGCCTGATGGCATCTTTTAAGGCAACAGGAGTATCAAGGGTTTTAATGATCCCGCGGTCGATAATGGCAATCCGGTCACACAGGGAATCAGCCTCATCCATGTAATGCGTGGTGAGAAAAATGGTCATTTTGATCTGTTCACGAAGGTTGTTGATATACTTCCAGATCTCGCGTCGCGTCTGAATATCCAATCCCAACGTGGGTTCATCGAGAAAAAGTATTCTCGGACGGTGTATCAGCCCGCAGGCAATATCGAGCCGTTTGCGCATCCCGCCTGAATAGGTTTCCACCTTGTCCTTGGCGCGTGCTGTCAGGTCCACCATTTTTAAAACCTCTGCGATCCGGTCCCGTGCCTCCGTGCGTGAAAGGTGATAAAAACCGGCCTGCAAACGGAGATTGTCGAAACCGGTAAGTGAATCTTCCACCGCAAGGTCCTGGGAAACAAACCCCAGTTCCAGCCTTGCCTGATAGGCATGTTTAATGATGTCGATCCCATTGATGGTGGCTGTGCCTTTGGTCGGGCTTAAAAGAGTGGTGAGCAGGGCGATCGTGGTGGACTTTCCAGCGCCGTTCGGACCTAAAAAGCCGAAGATCTCCCCCTCAAAAACCGAAAAACTCACATGGTCGACCGCCAATATCCCACCCTTGTAAACCTTGGTCAATCCCTGAGCTTCAATAATTGTTTTCATTGCTTCGAAAAGCCTATTTTTAGCGGAGCAAACTTAAACACTTCTAAGAAGAGATTGTTCGATATTCTCAGTTAATTATGGAACAGAAAGAGATCCAACAGAAAAAGAATTTCATTCTGGGATTGATCATGATCAGCTCCTTTGTGGCCCCTTTTTTAGGGGCTTCGGTCAATATTGCGCTTCCCAGGATGAGCGCCGACCTGGGGATGAACGCTGTCACCATGAGCTGGGTAGCCATGTCGTACCTGCTTGCCTCCGCCGTGTTTCTTGTACCGCTGGGTAAGCTGGCCGATATGATCGGCCGGGTGAAGGTATTCGTACTCGGTAATGTCATAGTGGTATCGGCCTCCATACTTTGCGCCATCGCCAAGGATTCGACCATGCTTATCATTTTCAGGGTGTTGCAGGGAATCGGGAGTGCCATGATGTTCGGAACCAACATGGCCATCATCACCGCCATTTTCCCTCCAAATCAGCGGGGCAGGGCGATCGGCATCAATGTGACGGCAGTTTATCTGGGTTTATCAGCTGCACCGGTTCTGGGAGGTATACTCACCCAGACTTTCGGCTGGCAAAGCATATTCATTGTTACCATACCTTTTGGAATTTTCGTTGCCCTGGCGGCTCAGATTGTGATTAAAACTGATTGGGCCGAGGCGAAAAACGAGAAGTTCGATTACAAAGGCTCGGTTATTTATGTGCTTTCGATGTCCTCTTTCATGTATGGATTTTCGAAGCTTCCCGATTCGTCGGCTATTGTGCTGGCTGGTTTGGGGATTGCCGGATTGCTCCTGTTCTGGCGGGTGGAGCTCAAAACCCCTTTCCCGGTGTTCAATATGCAGCTTTTTTTCGGGAACCGGCTTTTCGCCATGTCGAACCTGGCGGCTCTGATCAACTACGCCACCACCTTTGCGGTCACATTTATACTTAGCCTTTATCTTCAGTATGTTAAGGGATTGTCGCCCCGTGATGCCGGGTTCATGCTGATTGCGCAACCGATCATGATGGCCATAGTGGCTTCCGTATCCGGCAAACTTTCGGATACCTATCCGCCCCGGATACTATCCTCAATGGGGATGGGTATTATCGCCACCGGCCTGATCCTCCTTTTACCATTAAATGAGCATACTTCCAATACCTACTTGATATTGTGCCTTGTACTCCTTGGCATTGGCTTCGGGTTGTTTTCTTCGCCGAATACCAATGCCATCATGGGCTCGGTTGAAAAACGGTACCTGGGGGTTGCTTCGGCAACAACGGCCACCATGCGGATGACAGGTCAGATGGTCAGCATGGGCATCGCCACACTGGTGATTCATGTATTCATTGGAAAAGAGAGGATTTCGTCCACAAATGGTGAGGCGTTCCTGCATTCCGCCTCCATTACTTTTGGTATTTTTATCCTGCTAAGTCTTATAGGAATCTGGGCGTCGTTAGCCCGTGGAAAAAACACAAAACCCGAACTATGAAAAAATTTATTTTTCTGATGCTGGCGGTGCTGAGTGTCAGCCTGAACGCTCAAACCTCGAAAAAAGTAACCGCTGGTGCGGATCCTCGATTTGCCGGACTGGATACCACCTTTGCAAGAGTGCTGAAGGAGTGGAAAGCAGCTGGATTTGCCGTAGCCGTTATTGAAAAGAACAAGGTGATCTGGTCGAAAGGATATGGCTACCGCGATATGGAAAACAAGCTTCCGGTCACTCCCAACACACAGTTTGCGATAGGCAGCTGCACCAAGGCATTTACGTCAACCCTCATCGGAATACTCAATAAGGAGGGCATGGTTGAATACGATAAACCAGTAAGGAATTATCTGCCTGAGCTTAAGTTTTTTAATGATGAGATGAATGATAAGGTCACCCTGCGTGATATGATGAGCCACCGCACCGGTTTGCCCCGTCATGATTACAGCTGGTACCTGTTTACCACGAATTCACGCGACAGTATCATGACGCGGATCCAATACATGGAGCCGTCCACCGGACTGAGGGAGAGATGGCAGTACAATAATTTCATGTTTTTTCTGCAGGGTGAGGTGGCCGAAAAGCTGACCGGAAAAAGTTGGGAGGAAAACGTGAAAGAGAAGATTTTCACCCCGCTGGGGATGTCCAATTCAAATTTCTCAGTAAAAGATTTAGCGGTCAATCCAGAGGGTGCAATAGGTTATGAACTGAGGAACGACAGCGTGATCAGGAAGATGGATTATTATGATATCAATGCCATGGGACCGGCAGGCAGCATCAACAGCAGCGTTTCCGATATGGCTAAGTGGGTGACCGCCTGGATCAATGACGGCAAGTTCAATGGAAAAGAGCTAATCCCAACAGCTTACCGGAGTGAAGCCATATCCGGACAGATGGTCATTTCGGGCGGATTGCCTGATTCGGAAATTCCGGACGTACAGTTCAACAATTATGGTTTCGGATGGATGATGTGCTCCTACCGCGGCCATTACCGGGTGGAACACGGAGGAAATATCGACGGTTTCAGCGCCAGTACCTGCTTCTTTCCCAGCGACAGCATAGGGATCATCGTCCTGTCCAACCAGAACGGATCAGCAGTTCCCGGCATTGTCCGGAATTATATTTCCGACCGGTTGCTCAAGGAAAAGTATTTCGACTGGAACAGCAATGGCCGGACAAAGGTAGATAAAGCCAAAAAGGCAACCGAAGAGGCTAAAAAAAGCGTCTCGTCAAGCCGTAAACCCAACGCCCCTATGACCCATCCGCTCAAGGACTATGAGGGCGTCTATTCTCATAAGGGTTACGGTAGCTTTATGATATTGGTTAAAAATGATTCGGCATTGGTTGAATTAAAAGAGAAGACATTTTGGTTGAATCACTTCCATTACGATGTTTTCGATGCCTACATGCTCGATAAAAAGGAGAAGCTGGATACTGTGGATCAGACTCCCACCAAATTTCAATTCAAAATGAATACTACCGGCGATATTGAAAGTGTCATGGTTCAGCTTGAACCAACTATTAAACCGCTTGAATTTACCAGGGCAGCTAAAGAGATAGACATTAAAAAGGACGATTTAACGAAATATGTCGGCGAATATGAATTGGCAGGAACGACCGCAAAGTTCTACCTGAAAGGTGAAAAGACCCTTTACCTGTTTGTGCCTGGACAGCCGGAATATGAACTGTCGCCTATCGAGAAAGACCGGTTTGCATTGAAAATTGCGAGTGGATACTATGTGAAATTTGCGATGAATGAAAAAGGTGAAGTGACGGATGTGACCTTCCAGCAGCCGAACGGAAATTTCAAGGCGACGAAGAAGAAATAGGAAAATCCTACCAGCGTGAAGGGGTCCCGGACTTCCGAAATCCTACTAGCGTAAAGGGGTCCCCGCCTTCGCGGGGATGACACTTCTCCGAGGG
>Ga0172379_10007576_pt1 | contig 14039 bp, 24 predicted proteins | sample GrowelOW334metaG_FD_119756 | JGI IMG/M metagenome (GOLD analysis project Ga0172379, IMG submission 119756) | Groundwater microbial communities from an aquifer near a municipal landfill in Southern Ontario, Canada - Groundwater well OW334 metaG | ecosystem: Environmental > Aquatic > Deep... | reverse complement strand
TTGGCAGCTAGGAACATAAAGAAGACATCTATAGAAGACGCAAGAAATTTAAATGTTTTGGAATTGTTGAATCATAAATATTTATTGTTGACTAAGGATAGCATAAAGACTATTGAAAAAACATTTATTAAATAACATGGCTTTACTAGATTTTTTAAAAAATAAAAAGGATGCAGAAAAGTCCAAGGGTGGCATAAAGAAAGTTGAAAAGAAACCAATAAAGAAGGTGGGGAAGGTTTTGGTTGAGAAGAAAGAAGACTCGCCTTTACAGGCAGAAAAAAAAGTAGAGCCAAAAAAATCAAAAATAAAGGACGCAAAATTTTCATACGAGGCCGTAAAACAGCCACATATATCTGAAAAAGCCAGTTATTTAGCAGAAAAAGACCAATATGTATTTGATATTTTGCCAAATTATAATAAAAATGAAATTAAAAAATCAGTAGAGGGAATATATGGAGTCGATGTTTTGTCGGTAAATGTTATAAAAATTCCGGCGAAAAAGAGAAGAATGGGAAGAACAGAAGGGTTTCGCAAAGCTTATAAGAAAGCAGTTGTTAAAATAAAAGAAGGTCAAAAGATTGAAATATTATAAAAATGAAAATATATAAACCAACAACACCATCAAGAAGAGGGATGACTGGAATAGACTTCTCTCAGCTTACCAAAAAGAGACCAGAGAAAAGTCTTTTGAAATACGTAAAAAGAAATGTTGGCAGAAGTGCTGGTAGGATAACTGTCAGACATAAAGGAGGAGGAGTTAAAAAAATGTATAGAATTATTGAATTTTCACAGACAAAGATGGACGTACCAGCAAAAGTAATTGCTTTAGAATATGATCCTAACAGGACAGCTTTTATTGCGTTAATAGAATATAAAGATGGACAAAAACAATATATTATAGCTCCTCAAAATTTGAAAGTTGGACAAGAAATTATTTTTTCAGAATCTACACCCTTAACTTCAGGGAATAGGGCAAAATTAAAAAATATACCAGTTGGAACAGATGTTTATAATATTGAATTAGAGCCAGGAAAGGGAGGAATAGCTGTAAGGTCTGCTGGCTCATCTGCTCAGGTTTTGGCTCACGACGGAGATTATATAAACTTAAAAATGCCATCAACAGAAGTTAGAAAATTCAAAGGAGAGTGTTTTGCTTCAATTGGTATGGTTTCAAACCCAGAAAATAGATTTTATACATTAGGAAAAGCCGGAAAATCAAGATTAAAAGGCAGAAGGCCGCACGTTAGAGGTTCTGCTATGAACCCAGTTGATCATCCACACGGAGGAGGAGAGGGCAGACAGCCAATTGGTTTGAAACATCCAAAAACTCCATGGGGGAAACCAGCATTAGGAGTGAAAACAAGAAATAGAAAGAAATGGTCAAATAAATTAATAATAAGCAGACGTAAAAAGTAATATGTCAAGAAGTTTAAAAAAAGGACCATATATAGATGAAAAATTGCTTGAAAAGGTTTTAGCTTTGAGAAAAGACGAAAAGAAAATTATTAAAACCTGGGCAAGACATTCTACAATTTCTCCAGAAATGGTGGGCCACACATTTGGCGTGCATAATGGAAAAGAATTCGTGGCAGTTTATGTTTCAGAAGACATGGTAGGACATAAATTAGGAGAGTTTTCACCTACAACGAAGTTTGTAAGACATGGAGGTAGAATGCAAAGAGATATAGAAGCAGGAGCCGAACAAAAAACAGCAGCAAAAGTAGAAACGCCTGCGGCAAAAAAATAGAAATAAAATAACATGGAAATAAAAGTAAAGTTGTCAAATTTAAGAACAGCACCAAGAAAAGTTAGATTAGTTGTCGACTTGGTGAGGGGAAAAAGAGTGCAAGAAGCACAGTCTATACTTTTATTTACTAAAAATAAATCAGCTACGCCAGTATTAAAACTTTTAAATTCAGCAATAGCCTCTGCAAAGAATGATTTACACTTAGACGAATCGAACTTATTTATTTCCAAAATCACTGTTGACGAAGGGCCAAAATTAAAAAGATGGCACCCAATGTCTCGTGGAAGAGCATATCCAATTATAAAAAGATCTTCGCATATTGCTTTAATATTAAGCGAACTGAATTTAACTACCCAAAAACCAAAGAAAAATGAAAAAATAGATAAGGGAGCGAAGCGAATACTTACTCCGAGCAAAAGCGAGGAGAAAAAAACTATAAAGAAAGAAACAAAACAATCAATAAAAAAGCAAGTTAAAAAATCTTAACCATGGCACACAAAGTTCATCCAAAATCATTTAGAATAAAAGGAACAGAAGATTGGAATATCCGTGGTTTTTATGGTAGAAAAATGCCTCAGTATTTAGAAGAAGATTTTTCAATTAAGGATTTTTTAAGAAAAAAATTGGCAGAAGCTCAAGTTTCTAATATACAGATAGAACATTCAGCAAACAAACTTAATATAATTATTGAGACAGCAAGACCCGGTTTGATAATTGGGAGAGGAGGAAATGGAATTGACGCTTTGAAAAAAGAAATAGAAAACAAAATACAAAAGAAAATAAATAACAAAACGACCAAAAGGGTATCTCAAGAATTGAAAATAGAAATTAGAGAAGTAAAAAATCCTTGGATTTGTGCGCCTTTAGTAGCTCAGATGGCAGCTCAACAGATTGAGAAAAGAATGCCATTTCGTCAAGTTATGAAGAAATCAATTGAAAGAGTTATGACAAGCAGAGAAGTTAAAGGGATAAGAATGGAAGTTTCGGGAAGATTGAATGGAATTGAAATTGCCAGACGCGAATGGTTGGGGCAAGGTCAAATGCCAAGAAATACAATAAGAGCTGATATTGATTATGCACAAGATGAAGCTCATTGTACTTACGGAAAAATAGGGATAAAGGTTTGGTTATATAAAGGAGATAAATTTGAATAATACCCCTCGGGGCACAAGAAAAATATGTCATTATTAATGCCAAAAAAAGTTAAACACAGAAAGCAGTTCAGAGGCGTCTCGAAAGGAGTTGAAAACAGGGCAACCGAGGTTAATTTTGGCAGTTTTGGATTAAAGTCATTAGATACAAAATGGTTAACAGCCAGACAAATAGAGTCAGCAAGACGTTATATAATAAGGTATTTAAAAAAAGGAGGAAAGCTTTGGGTTAGAGTTTTTCCAGACAAGCCGATAACTTTTAAAGGAGCAGAGGTTGGAATGGGGGGAGGAAAGGGCGGAGTGGATCACTATGTTTATCCAATAAGACCAGGTAGAATTATTTTTGAATTAGATGGTTTAAAAGAAGAAATTGCTAGAGAAGCTTTAGAAGGAGCAGGAAATAAATTGCCAATCAAGACAAAATTTGTTAAGAAAGATAATATATAAATATATCGCTACGCTAAAAAATTTAAAATTTTCGTTATGAAAACAGCTGAATTAAGAAAAAAAGATAAGAAAGAACTGGAAAAAACAGTTCAAGGATTAACAAAAAAACTAAGCGATCTTAGATTTAAATTTTCATCTGGAAAATTAAAGAATGTTAAAGAAATAAACATTTCAAAAAAAGAGATAGCAAGAATTTTAACTATATTAAAAGAAACAAAATAGTATGCCAAAGAAAACATTACAAGGAATTGTGGTTTCAGATAAGATGCAGAAAACAGTTGTTGTTGAGGTTGAAAGGATCAAAGAACACCCAAAATACAAAAGAAGATTTAAAGTCCACAAAAAATATAAGGCCCACGACCAAAACCAGGAATATCATGTGGGAGATAAAGTTGTTATAGAAGAAACAAGCCCAATTTCTAAAGATAAAAGCTGGAAGGTAGTAAATAAGATTTCAAATTAAATTTATGATACAGCCAAGATCAATGTTAAAAGTTGCCGACAACTCTGGAGCAAAAATCATCCAGGTTATTAACGTACCAGGCGGAACAAGAAGAAGATATGCTCAATTAGGAGACATTGTTGTGGCTGCAGTTAAAAAAGCAGAACCAAGAAAAATTGTAAAAAAGCACGATAAAGTAAAAGCTGTAATTGTAAGACAAAGAAAAGAGTTTAAAAGAGCAGACGGTTCATATATAAGATTCGACGATAATGCAGTTGTAATTTTAGGCGACGGTAAAGAGCCAAAAGCAAGTAGAGTTTTAGGACCAATAGCCAAAGAATTAAAAGAAAAAGGTTTTAGCGCAATTGCCATGATGGCATCGGAATTACTTTAAAAAACATAATCATGAAATTTAAAAAAGGCGATTCAGTTTTAATAATAGCCGGCAAAGACAAAGGCAGAACTGGCAAGATAATAAAAGCTATTCCAAAAGAGCTTAAAGTTTTAGTTGAAGGAATCAACTTGAAAAAAAAACACGTCAGGCCTAAAAGACAGGGCGAGAAAGGACAAGTTGTTGAAATTCCAGCAGCTTTAGATATTTCTAATGTAAAAATAGTTTGTCCAAAATGCGGTAAAGCTACCAGGGTTGGATATACAATAGAAAAAGACGTTAAAAATAGAATTTGTAAAAAGTGCAAACAAACAATTTAACATGCAAAGCTTAAAAGAAAAATACAATAAAGAGGTTGTGCCGGAAATGATGAAAAGATTAGGATATAAAAATAAAATGGCCGTTCCTTCAATTAGGAAAGTGGTTTTGAACAGTTCTTTTGGCAAGGCGGTTGTTGGCAAAACAGCTGGAGAAAGAGAAAAAATACAAAATCTTATAATGCAGGATTTATCTTTGATTGCTGGACAAAAAACAAATTTGGTAAAATCGAAAAAATCAATTGCAGGATTTAAATTAAGAGAAGGATTAGAAATTGCAGCAGTTGTCACTTTAAGGAAAGAAAAAATGTGGGATTTATTGGAAAGACTAATTTATCTTTCTTTGCCAAGGTCTCGTGATTTTAAAGGTTTAGATTCAAAATCAATAGACAAAAATGGAAATTTATCAATAGGATTTAAAGAGCACATTTTTTTCCCAGAAATTTTTACAGAAAAAGAAAAGACAATTTTTGGATTAGAGATAACGATTGTAACAAATACAAAAAGCAAAGAAGAAGGATTAGAGTTATATAAATTATTAGGATTTCCTATGAAGGAAATACCCCTCGGGGCACAAGTAAAATAATATGGCTCAGGCTACGAAGTAGCACTTCAAGCCAGACATTAAATAAAATAAATAAAATGGCTAAAGCATCACAAGAAGCAAAAGCAAAAATGAAACCAAAGTATCCGTCAAGAAAGATTAGGCGCTGTTTTAAATGTGGCAGACGCCATGGATTTATGAGGGCATTCGGACTTTGCAGAATATGCTTTCGCGAATTAGCAAATAAAGGAGAAATTCCAGGAATTAAAAAATCATCTTGGTAAATTAATCAAAAATACAATGACAGATCCAATTACAGACATGTTGAATCAAATAAAAAATGCGCAAGCTGTTGGAAAAACAGAGATTTTGATTCCTTTGTCAAAATTAAAAAATGAAATTGCTAATATTTTATCTAAAGAAGGTTTTGTGGGAGAAATAAAGAAAACGGCGAAAGGAAAAATAAAGGGTTTAAAAATTGTTTTAAAGTATAATAACGAAGTGCCAGCAATTGCAGGCTTTAAAAGAGTTTCAAAACCAGGACAAAGAATTTATCAAGGGGTTCATGATATTAAAAAAGTTCATGGAGGATATGGAATATCGATAGTTTCAACATCAAAAGGTCTTATGACAAACAAAGATGCCAGATATAAAAAAATGGGCGGAGAAATAATCTGCCAAGTTTGGTAATTAATATTTTAATAAAATGTCACGAATAGGTAAAAAACCAATTGAAATACCAGAAGGTGTAAAAATAGAAATTTCTGAAAGAGAAATAAAGGTTTCTGGTCCAAAAGGGGAATTGAAACAATTTATACACCCTGAAATTAAAGTTGAAGTAAAAGACAATAAAATTTTAGTTGCTCCGAAAACTCAACTTTCAAAGAAGGGCAGGGGGCTATGGGGTTTGTATGGAGCCTTAATATCAAATATGGTAGAAGGTGTAAGCAAAGGTTTTGAAAAAAAATTAGAAATTGAAGGAGTTGGTTTTAAAGCAAATGTTGACGGAGATAGTTTGGTTTTAAACCTTGGGTTTACAAATCCTATTAAAATAAAGAAAATAGAAGGAGTTAATTTTCTAGTAGAAAAAAACGTGATTACAGTTTCTGGTTCAGATAAAGAAAGGGTTGGGCATATTGCAGCTTTAATTAGAAAACAGAAGAAAGCAGAACCATATAAAGGCAAAGGAATTAAATATCAAGGAGAGAAAATTAGAAGAAAAGAAGGCAAAAAGGTAGTAGCATCATCTAAGTAGTTAACAAAAAATATGAGCATTAAACAAGAAAAAAGAATAAGGAGACATAAAAAAATAAGAATGAACATGCATGGCACAAAAGACAGGCCAAGACTGTTTGTTTTTAGGTCAAACCAGCACATTTATGCTCAATTGATTGATGATGATGAGGCAAAAGTCTTAATAAACGTTTCCGATAATGATTTGAAAATAAAAAAAGGAGAAAAGAAATCTGAAATGGCAAAAGAGGTTGGGAAATTAGTAGCTAAGAAAGCCGTAGAAATTAAAATTGAAAGGGTTGTTTTCGACAGGGGAGGAATTGTTTTTCATGGTAGAATAAAAGCATTAGCCGATGGAGCGAGAGAAGGAGGATTAATATTTTAAATTAACAGCAAAATATTTATGGCAGAAGAAATAAAACAAGACGATTCAGTTGTTGCTCCAAAACCAAATGATGGTTTTGTGCCCATTCCTACAGGTGAGCAACCAGATGTAAGGGAAAATAACAGACAGGGACAAAAAAGCGGTGGCTTTAGACAAAGAAGGCCTGGTTTTGGCAGGGCTGGAGTTGGCAGAGATAAACCAAAAGATGAGTTTCAAACAAAACTTTTAGATTTAGCTCGTGTTACCAGAGTGACCGGCGGAGGCAAAAGAATGAGTTTTCGTGCAGTCATAGTTGCTGGAGACAAAAAAGGTAAGGTTGGCATTGGTATAGATAAAGGAAAAGATGTTTCTCAGGCCATTGAAAAAGCTACCAGACGGGCTAAAAGAGATTTATTGAGTGTTATTATTGTAGACGGAACCATTCCTCACGAAGTTATGGCAAAGCATGGACCAGCAATAATTTTGTTAAAACCTCAGAAAAAAGGAAGAGGATTAGTTGCTGGCGGAGCTGTTAGAACAATTTGTGACTTAGCGGGAATTAAAAATATTTCTTCAAAAATTCTTTCAGGTTCAAAAAATAAATTAAATAATGCCAGAGCGACAATGGAAGCTTTGAAAAAATTAAAAGTTCACCAAGTTAAATAACATGCAAATCCACGAATTAAAACCAAAACATAAAAACAAGACTAAAAAAAGGGTTGGCAGAGGAGGAAAGAAAGGAACTACTTCTGGTAAAGGAACAAAAGGTCAGTCATCAAGAGCCGGCAGAAAAATGGTGCCAATTATTAGAGAGTTGATTAAAAAATATCCTAAACTAAGAGGATATAGAAGTTTTAGAGTAGATGACCATTTTGCCATAGTCAATCTTGAGATTTTAGAGAAAATTTCAAAAGATGGGGAAACTGTAAACCCAGAAAATTTGATTAAAAAAGGAGTTATTAGTAAAATAAAAGGAAGAGCTCCAAAAGTTAAAATTTTAGGTTTAGGCAAGCTTACAAAAAAATTAATTATAGAAAATTGTAAGACTTCTAAAACCGCTCGAGATTCTATAGAAAAAGCCGGAGGTAAAATTTCATAAATTATGTGGTACGAAAAATTATTATTTCTTTTTAAAAATAAAGAATTAAGAAACAAATTCTTATTTGTAATTTTTCTTTTTGTTGTATTTAGATTAGCTGCTAATATTCCTATACCTGGAATTGGTTCTGAAAATTTAAGAAAATTTTTCGACCAAAATCAGGTTTTTGGTCTTTTAAACTTATTTACCGGAGGTGCTCTGAGTAATTTTTCGGTTGTTTTAATGGGGCTTGGGCCTTATATTACAGCTACAATTATTTTACAGCTTTTGACAATGATTTTTCCTGCCTTAGAAAGACTTTACAAAGAAGAAGGTGAAGCCGGCAGACAAAAATTTAATCAATATTCAAGATTATTTACTATTCCATTAGCCGCGTTTGAAGGATATGGAATGCTTGTGGTATTTTCTCGTCAAGGAATTATTACAGGACTTTCACTGCCAATTATGATATCGGCAGTTTTAACAATAACAGCAGGAGCTATGTTTTTAATGTGGCTTGGAGAAATTATTTCTGAGCAAGGAATGGGAAATGGTATTTCTTTATTAATTTTTGCTGGTATAGTTGCAAGCATGCCAATTAATATTTTTCAGACACTTGTCACATTCGACGCGTCAAAAATTCCTTCTTACTTAGCATTCGTTGTGCTTTCTGTGGTTATAATCGCTGGGGTTGTTTTAATAACTGAGGCTCGCAGAAATATTCCAGTTTCTTATGCAAAAAGAGTTAGAGGTATGAAAATGTATGGCGGAACTTCAACATATTTGCCGTTATCGGTTAACCCAGCTGGAGTTATACCTATTATCTTCGCGCTATCAATACTTTTATTCCCAGGTATGATTGCTAGTTATTTTGGCACATATCCTGGACTAGTTGGGAGCATAGCCACAAACGTTGGCATGTTTTTTGGCAATGTTTGGATAAATGGACTTTTATATTTCTTATTAGTAATTGTCTTTACATATTTTTATACCGCAGTAACTTTTGATCCAAAAACAATTGCTGAAAACTTACAGAAAATGGGCGGGTTTGTACCAGGGATAAGACCAGGAAAATCAACATCTGATTTTATAAAGCATATTTTAAATAGGGTTTTGTTTACAGGTGCAATATTTTTAGGATTAATAGCAATATTGCCATCAATTGTTGCCGGAGTTACTGGAGTTACAGGATTTGCTTTCCTGGTTGGGGGCACTTCACTTTTAATCGTAGTGTCTGTTGTCTTAGATACAATGAGGCAAGTTAACGCGCAACTACAAATGCGCGAATACGAAACTTTTTAGGGAGTGAAACGAACATTAACCCCGCTCAGCGGGGTTTTTATTGCATATTTTTATAAATAAAGAGGACTCCAGTTTTATCTAGAGTCCATAAATGCTTTTAATGATTTTCGCGCCTTTCTTCGCGATAATCGTTTGGGCCAGCATCTAGCCCTTTGCGATTATTCGTCGCCTTCGTCTTCACCGACGAGTCGTGCAAGAACCTTGTCCCACGCCTTCACGTAGATAAGTCCTTTGCGAGAATAATCCTTCTTGTCCACAGGGTACTTCATTTTACCCTCTTTGGAATCGAGGAATTCCCGCGTGACTTTCTCGCCAGTGCTCTCATCCGCCGACGTGATTGCCTGGTTGGTGCAGAGTACCTTCACGTCGCCACCTACGACTGCAACGCTGTTAAAGGTGTCGAACGCGGCCGAGGCCGGATGGTCATGATGCCCGGAATCTGTGACAACCGCCACCATCTTCACCCCGCGCGTAAGCGCAAGAAGGGCGATGATTGAGCCGAGGGGCATTTCCTTTCCGACGAACTGCTGGCCTTTGGTGCCTTGCGTCCGCGAGGAAGCCGGTACCAAGAGGTCAGTCAACACGACGTCGAAATTGGGATGCACGGTTGCCTCTTTGCGCGCGGCGTCTTTTTTGGCGAAATACTCATTACGCGCCTCTTCGGAAACATTCGCCTTGTCCCACGGGTCGAAGCCTTCTTTGTACCCTGTCTCACACATGATTTCCTTCGCTCGCTTTTCGTCCACATGCGAGGATAAGGCCTGTTCGGCTTCGTCGTAAGTTCCGACTACCGTTACGTTGTGCCCCGCGAGGAACACCTGAGCGGCTTTGCGATGGGCAGGGCTGTCATCAAACACCAGTACATTAAGGTTCTTCATGGCTTTTCTCCTTCCAGAGAAGTTTCGGCGCGCCAAGCACCGTGTTTCTCTACCGTTTCGATACGGTCTATGAGAAACAAAACTAACTTCACGCCGACCACCGGCGCGGAGTAATTACCTGTTTGAAAGGACACACAGATCCCTTCTTTTAGACAGCTAGTTTAGTGGGCTAAAAGAAGGGAATGTATCCTAATTTCAATGTACTTCACTATATTTTTATTATAGCATAGTAAAGCAACCTTGTCAAGAGTTGTGTGTTCTTTTATATTTTGATATAATTTTATTATAATTTATAATATTCATATGAAACCATTAAGTTTTGCGCTTATAGGAAGATCTGGTTGTGGAAAAGGAACTCAAGCAGAATTGTTGCAAAAACATTTTGGTAACTTGTTTTACTTGCAAACAGGCGGACTTTTGAGAGAATTAGCAAAATTAGACACTTTAGCCGGAAAATCGGCAAAACAGATAATGCATGAGGGAAAACTATTTCCTGATTTTATGATAATTGGTTTATGGATGCGCGAATTAAATGTAAATGTAAAAGAAGATCAAGGAGTTTTATTTGATGGCGCATTTCGTAGACTAATTGAAGCAAAGCAAGCCGATGAATATTTCAATTTTTTAGGCAGAGAAAATACTTTAATCCCAATTTTAATTGATATTTCAAAACAAGAAGCAATTGATCGCTTAACAAAAAGAAGAATTTGCAAAGGCTGTGCTAAAATAATTCCTTATATTGGAGAATATAAAAAATTAGAAAAATGCGATAATTGCGGAGGAGAATTATTGCATAGGCCAGATGATAATCCAGAAGCTATAAATAACAGATTAGCCTATTTTGACAAAGAGGTTTTGGAGGTGCTTGATTATTATAAGAAAGGTAATCGTTTAATTACAGTAAATGGAGAACAGTCAATTGAAAAAGTTTTTGAAGATATTTTAAAAGCTGTAAAACAATAAATATGGCAAACAAAATAGTTTTTGTTGTTGGAATGACGGGTTCTGGAAAAAGCATTGTTTCTGATGAATTAGTTAAAAAGGGTTTTGCTTATTTGAGGTTTGGACAAATTACTATTGATGAATTAAAGAAAACAGGGCAAGATATTAACGAAACCAATGAAAAGGCTATGAGAGAAGGTTTGCGCAAAGAGCATGGAATGGGAGCTTTTGCCACACTTAATATTCCAAAATTTGACGAGCTTTTAAAAAATTCAAATGTTGTAGGAGATGGATTATATAGCTGGACAGAATATAAGATATTAAAAGAAAAATATGGAAATTTAATGTATGTTTTAGCAGTTTTTGCTCCACCAGAATTAAGATATGAAAGATTAGAAAAGAGAACAGTTTTGAATGATGCAAATAATAGGTTTAGGTCTACTTCAAGAGAAGATTCAAAAAAGCGTGATTATGCAGAAATAGAAAATATTGAAAAAGGCGGGCCTATTGCAATGGCAGATTTTACAATTATAAATACAGGGGCAATTGACGACATACAAAATCAATTAGAAAAATTTTTATCTGCAATAGATAAATGATTACTATAAAAACACAAGAAGAAATTCAAATAATGCGCGAAAGTGGAAAAATTTTAGCCCTAGCTATTAAAGAATTAGAAAAAATAGCAAGGCCGGGAATTACCACATTGGAATTAGACAAGGCCGCAGAGGCCTTTATTTTGTCTATGGGAGCAAAACCTGCTTTTAAAGGATATGATGGTTTTCCTTATTCTTTATGCGCTTCAGTAAATGAAAATATTGTTCATGGATATCCGTCAAATTATGTTTTAAAAGAAGGCGATATAATTGGTTTGGATTTGGGAGTTTTATATAAAGGTTATAATAGCGATATGTCGGTTACAATTCCAATAGGTAATGTTTCTTTTGAAGCGAAAAGATTAATTAATGTCACAAAAAAAGCTTTACGATTGGGAATTAAAAAGGCGAAAATTGGAAATACAACCGGAGATATTGGAAACACAATTCAAAGATTTGTTGAAGACCAAGGATATGGAGTTGTGAGAGAATTATGCGGACACGGAATTGGAAAAAGCGTTCATGAAGATCCAAAAATTTTAAATTATGGCAAAAGGGGAACTGGCGAAAAATTAATTGAAGGAATGGTAATCTGCATAGAGCCCATGGTAACAGTGGGCGATTATAATTTGAAGAAATCAGCTGACGGCTATGGATATGCAACCCGTGACAATTCATTATCTGCTCACTTTGAACACACAATTGCAATAACAAGCCGTGGCCCTCAAATATTGACAGAGATTTGAGCTTATTGTATTCTAAAATTAGTTCATTATAGGTGTGCCTACGAATAAGAGGGTGTTCCTCTGAAAGTGGGTGTGCCAAACTTAGAAAGGATGGTGTGCCATGAAAAATGGTGAGCCAACTGTAGTAAAAAAAGAAATTCCTGATGTTACTGTAATGTCAGAACTTGCGATTGCCGGTACGAAAGCGGGTGCCGATCGGGAATTCTATGGAAAGTTAACACAAATCCCCGAACTTTTCAAAAAAGTTGTTGAATTTGTGAAAGAAGAAACAACTTTTGTGTTCTTTACGGTACCCAGCCTGGTTCCAAAAGATGCTACCTGGATTAGTCCCATTTTAAATCGCGAAGGGCGGCAATTTGGAATTACTCTAGAAAAACCAGCATCTTCCGACCTCGAGACTGCGATTGGGTTAGCACAGAGAAGTGGGGTCTTATCAGGGAGGTTTCATCTTGAAGCCATAAAGACACGATCAGGCTTTCTGTCACCCGATTTTCGGAAGATTAGTATGCTTTCGACCGAGAAATGGATTGAAAAGGAAAGCGGTCAACTATTCGTATTCGGTTTGTTTTACAATGGGTCGCTTTGGCAAATCTTCCGTTACTACTTTGTAGACGAAATCAACCCCAACCTCCATCGATTAGTCAAAATAATCTACCCATAGCCCTTGCCCTTTCTAGGGACAAACATGTGCTCTCGCGCGACGTTTTTGTGCGAGAGCTTTTTTATTAAGTCTTAATTAAACACCTCAACTATACCAAACTATAGTCATATTTCACGCGGTCGCTTGAAATATGATGAGGGTTGGTTATAATTAATAATATGAATAAAACAAAAGAAAAAATATTATTATTCTTGCTGGCTGGATTAGCCTTTGGATATAGCTATACTCCGGGCATGCAACGGCGGGTAATAAGGACAGTTTCAAAAGAATGGAAAAAGATGAGCAATAAGGAATTGAGAGATGGAATAAGTTATTTATATAGGTTAAATTATATAGAAAAAATAGAACACGGTGGTCCAATTTTAATTGCTTTGACCAAAAAAGGAAAATTAATGGCTTTAGATTGCCGATTGCGTAATATAAAGAATAAAAATAAAGTTTGGGATAAAAAGTGGAGGATTATTGCCTTTGATATTCCTGAAAAATATAAGAGGGGACGGGATGCTCTTCGTGGTAAACTTAAAGAAATAGGATTCTGCGAATTGCAAAAAAGTGTTTTTATAACACCATACGATTGCAAAGAAGAAATAAAAATGTTAGTTGATTTTTTTGATTTGGATAAATATGTGCGCTTCGGTATTCTAGACTTTATCGATAATGAAAAACATTTAAAACAATTATTTAAACTATAGTCATAAATCACGCTATCGCTTGAAATATGATTAGGGTATGTTAAATTTTTATTATTTAGAATAAAATTAAGTAATTTTTAAAAATATGAAAAAAACACTAATTGTGGCGAATTGGAAAATGAATCCAGTTTCGCTAAAAGAAGCTAAAAATTTATTTGATGCAATAAAAGAGGGAATTGGCGATGTAAAATCTGAAGTTGTAGTTTGCCCTCCTTTTGTGTATTTAGCAGAGTTAAAAGGATTGATTTTGGGTGCTCAAAATTGTTTTTGGGAAGAGAGAGGAACTTATACTGGCGATATTTCTCCAGCAATGCTTAAAGATTTAGAAGTAAAATATGTTATTGTTGGGCATTCAGAAAGAAGAAAATATTTTTTAGAAACAGACGAGCAGGTAAATAAAAAAATAAAAATTGTTTTGAAAACCGGCCTTAACCCAATTTTATGTGTTGGTGAAAACGCTGAACAAAGAGAAAATGGAGAAACAGAGGCTGTTTTGAAAAATCAACTA
>Ga0172379_10007575_pt1 | contig 14040 bp, 9 predicted proteins | sample GrowelOW334metaG_FD_119756 | JGI IMG/M metagenome (GOLD analysis project Ga0172379, IMG submission 119756) | Groundwater microbial communities from an aquifer near a municipal landfill in Southern Ontario, Canada - Groundwater well OW334 metaG | ecosystem: Environmental > Aquatic > Deep... | reverse complement strand
CCGCTGCCGGTAAGGACGTAGTTGATGGCATTTACTAAAAATGTTTCTGCGTCCTCAACGTTTAAAACGATATGAAGGTCTGCATCGTGGCCGGTCAATATAACCCTGCCGGTGATGCCCGCCGCCAAAACGCCGGAATGCAGGCCGGTAGTGTCGCCGTAAAAATTCGAACCTACGATAAGAATGTCGTGTGATGCCAGATCGGTGGCGTTAACATCTACGAAATCCTCTCCATTAACATAACCTCGTCGATCATAATTGGTGATTCCCAAATCGAGCATCGCATCTCTGATGATATCGCCAGAAGGGTCAGGATTGTACACAAGGAAAGTGTAATCGTTTGGATTAAAGGGTAAATCGACAGCAGAAACAGGTAAAACAAAAACCGTTAATGTCAAAAGACTGGTAATCAATATAGATTTTGATTTGTTAAATTTAAACATAGTATCTCCTATTCAAAAATTGTGATAGTTTAGTACTCCTTTAGACACAGTACATCCCTTCTCATTCATAAGCGGATTTCTTTTGGGAATTTACCGCTTTCGCCGCAGAAAGAATGCGCCCATCGCCAATAAAACACCGGTCAATGGTTCTGGGGTTACTGTGCCTACGATATCTATGGTCCGACCAAGGGAATCAACACAAGATATGTCAAACGAGTTGTAATTCCAATCCGTCAGTACGGGTGCTGTTGTGGGCAAGGCATCAGAAGAAAGAGCTGTATGGGTAGTGTCTGTAAGATACCACCCGATACCCAACGTCTCAAAACCAGCAGGCAAAGTAGAAACAATTTCACTACTGCCGACCGTGTAACGATCCATTGGCAAAGACGAATAAGTTAATTCATCGTTTCTAATCCATATCTTAAACCCGTCGGTATGATTTGGAGCGGTTTTGAATTCATATCCGCCTAAATTTATGCTTATGCCATAAGGCGAGTTATATTGATACACTCCACGCTGGACTGACGAGTCCGAATCCGATGCCAAGCTGTCATAGGTGTATGTTCCGGTAAAAGTGCTGCCTGCGTGAATTGTATTGGGAACTGACCCTCTGCCTGTTCCCGCTACGACTGTTATATTGCCGGATATTTGAATGGTAATAGGCACAGCCTGCGTCAATCCTCCGCAACACAACAAAACAATAAAAACAAATTTTAATAACTTCTTTTTCATCTCCAATACTCCTTTCGATAAATCTATCTTAACCCCAACCTCCACACACCGCAAAGATTGAAGGGTACCGTTCACGCGATCAATCGACGGCTCGCCAGAGCCGGTACAGAACACGCTCGCAGTACCCCTTTTCGGGGCACTGGTTTCTGCGCATTTCCGTACAATGAAAACTGGCGATTTTCGATTGAAACGCTTCAAGTCCAGTGGACTTTCAAAATTTAAAAGAGCTAAATTCACTACCCTAACAGTATATCAAATTGCCCGATGAAAACCAAACAAATTTATAGCAAATTATTACCGTTATTCAGCGTAAAAACCGCATTTATTGGGGTCAAAAGGCAAATCAACAGAAAACGCCGGTAAAGCGAAAACCGTTAATGTCAAAATGCTGATAACCAATATAGATGTTGATTTATTAAAATTAAACATAGTGAGGTGCTAAACAAATGACGGACACTTGGTGGGAGGGTATAATGCCCCCCAGGAAAGGAGTGTCCGATATGGCACAATACATAAATGAATGCCGCCAGAGGCGTGGAGCGATAACAGCCGTCCCTTGCTCTTAATTGTTCAGAAGTTATTGCAGATTCGCTTTGGGTGCGTGTAGACATTGATTTTTCCAGGCCGGACAAAACCACACAGCGTAATATTCCATCTATCGGCTGCTTCAATGGCAAATGATGATGGAGCTGAAACGGCAGCAATCAACTCGAGACCTGCTCTGGCGACCTTGACTACCATTTCTAAACTTATCCTGCCTGATAATACAGCCGCACAGCCTTTTATAGGCAGTCTACCTATCAGACATTTTCCGATTGCTTTGTCGAGAGCGCTATGGCGGCCAAGGTCTTCGGCAAAGGCGACAATTTTACCTGAAGAGTCAAATATCCCGGCAGCATGCGAGCCGCCGGTCATCTGGAACATCTGCTGCATAGACCTAAGATGTTTGGTACACTCAATAAGCAAGCTGCTGCTCACTTCTAAAGATTGACCGCATACAGGCATATCCGACAACATCTTCTCGATATTTCGTGTTCCGCACATACCACAGGAACTGGCGATAATCATATTTCGCCGAATCGTTATTTGCGTTGGGTCGTGTACCTGAATTCCAACAACATTTGGCATCTGGGGCTTTATTGAAATGGCAATAACATCGTCCATACTGTCTATTATGCCCTCGGAATAGACAAAGCCGACTGCAAGAGCTTCAATATCTGAGGGCGTTGCCATAACAGTAAAGCTTCCGACTTTATCTATCATAATTGTTATTGCCTTCTCAACAATCACATAGTCGCTTATCTTCTCAAATGCGGCATCAGATATAAGACGAGACATTTCAACTGAACAAACAGCCTGTTTTAAAGCGTCAGAAATTTCTCCGCTATTCTGTTTCATTTTTCATACCCTTTAATGAACATCTATGCCATACGCTATAAAATTTGTAAGATATTCCTCGCCGGTTAGTGAAATCATTTCTATCTTTTCAGACATTGGCTTTTTCCTCTGGCATAAAGTTCTGCAAATTTCTTGTCGGTAAAGACGGCAACCTGCTCATTGAGTTGTTTAAAAACATCAAGCATATGCAAACCATCGGATGATAATTTTGAGCTTCCTCCGCACTGGCCGCCGGCATGACGATTGATAAGTACCTTGCCAAAATGGTGTTCAGCCGTACATATCAGATTCCATGCGTATCGGTAGCTCATATTTGAGGCCTTGGCGGCATCCTGCAAAGTACCTGAACGATTAACATTTTCCAAAAGCAGGGCTAAGCCGCCGCCAAAAATATGAGCCCCTGCAACCTCAAACCATACTTTGCTTCGCACAGCCGGTTTTGAGCCGAAAAGATAACGTTTTTGTGCAAGCAGCAAATCACAGACAGTATTGCGGATGGTCTTAGAGCTTAATTTAGCGGAGAGCTGCTTTTTCCAGTCAGCTAAAGCGGCATTGCGGCAGATTTTAATATCTGCTGCCGCCCGAAGCTGTTCTGTGTCGTTACGAAAATGCGTTTTTCCTATAACGCCGTCAATAAATATGATGATGTCGCCGCGGACAGACTTTGCCAAAGCGTTCGACTCTACGACAATATGCTTGTTCGAGCTTCTGGCGGCGGCTATAAAGGAATTCAAATCCGCAAGATTACTGAAAAATTTACCAGGCTTGTCAGATTTTACCCTGCCGCACCCGCACTTTGCATAGACACTATCCGGCAACGCTTCACACAACTGTAAAGCAACAGTCGTCTTGCCGACGCTGCGCCCGGCTCCACAGATAATCCAGATTAAACTCATTTAAAACACCCCAAACCGCAGCGGCGAATCTTCACATTCAGATGATTCAACAGCTTTCCCATTTGGTTCAGCGAAATGTTTATCTTTTTTGCCAGGCTGCGAGCTGTTTCACAAGTTATCCAGCCGCCTGAATAAATGATGTCCAAATCACTTTCCCTGTGGTCGCTGCATTGAATAATTTTAACATCGCAAGGCTGGTCGGCAACAATTTTGATATCGATGTTTTCTCTATCGAAAAGTTCTCGAAGTCGTTCTGCTATTGAAATTTCAACAAAAACTCGTTTTTCATTTTCAGACTTTCGCCACTTGTCCATATCCGTCAAAGTGTTGATATTGAAAAACGCGGTTTCATCAGGAAATCGAACTGTTATTGCTTTAACCTGCCGCCAAACGTCTCGGATTTTTCGCCGGCCGCTATCGATGGCAGCAGATATTTCTTCTCTTAATTCGTTGCATACGACTGCACATAACGGATGCAAAAAAAAACCTGATGTTTCCGCGAAAACAACAGGAGCTTCTGATTTGACAAATGCCTCTTTCAGAACCAACAAATCATTTGCCGCGATATTCGGCAGGTCGCAGGGAACAAACATCACGGCATCAGACTGACCGGCAAAATGAATAAGTCCGCTTTCAATACCGCCTATAGGGCCGATGCCTGGCCTGATATCAGAGATAACTTTTACATCACAATGTCGATACGGTGTCAAATCATTAGCTACGATAACAATATCATCAATACCGGCCTTGGTAAGTTCTTCTACGAGCCTATCGATAATAGACAGGCCTTCGCCAACTTTTATAGTGCCTTTTGCGATACCACCTAACCTTCGAGCGTTGCCGCCGGCTAATATTGCGCCGGCAATCTTGTAATTCGTTGAATTTTTCATAATCTAATGTATTAGGCTTTTATCAGGTTTGCCGCACAGACCTTGAATTCAGGAATTTTAGCGATAGGGTCAACAGCGTCTATCGTGAGCAAATTCGCAGGCGCTTCAGCAAAATGGAACGCCATAAAAAGCCATCCTTTTTCAATATCGTTTGTTACTTTAGCGAGGGTTGTTACATTGCCTCTCACGGTAGAAACCAGGACGTTGTCGCCGCTGTTAATACCCAGCCTGTCGGCATCATCGGAGTTAATTTCGACATATCCAGTAGGCGAGACCTGGTTTATCGCCGGAGATTTTCGAGTCATAGTCCCGGTGTGAAACTGATAAAGTAGTCTTCCGGTGCTAAGAACAAAAGGATACTGTTCGCTGACGCTCTCAGCCGGCAACCTGAACTGAACGGGATGGAATTTCCCCTTACCCCTGGTGAATTTATCCTTATGCAGATATTTTGTTCCGGGGTGTTCCTTATGCGGACATGGCCACTGGATGCCGAGCGGGTCGATTCTGCTGAAACTGATGCCGCCGTAGATTGGCGAAATAGACGCGACTTCATCCATAATATTATTCGAGCCGTTGTAATGCATATTATAACCCATTTTCGCAGCGAGTTGAGCGATAATCTCCCAGTCGCCACGAGCCTCGCCGGGCGGAGTTACGGCTTTTCTGACAAGTTGAACCCGCCGTTCGGTATTCGTGAAAGTTCCTGTTTTTTCAGCAAAACAAACGGAAGGAAGAACTACATCGGCAAATTCAGCGGTCTCGGTCATGAAGATATCCTGAACAACGAGAAATTCGACATCCCGCAGGGCTTTTCTGGTTCTGTTGAGATTCGGGTCGGAAAGGGCGGGATTTTCGCCCATAATATATATCGCTTTTATTTTGCCGGTCTCGGCGCCATGAAGAATGTCAATGACTGTCAGCCCTTTTGTCGATGAAAGTTTTGCGTCCCAGGCGGTTTCAAATTTTTGTCTTACGACGGGGTCTTCCACTGGTTGATATCCAGGATACATATCAGGCAGCGCGCCAATATCGCAGGCGCCCTGAACATTATTCTGCCCTCGAAGCGGATTGACCCCGGAGGACTCCTTTCCGATTTGACCTGTGAGCATAGCAAGATTCGCAAGGCTCAGGACGTTGTCGGTTCCGGTGGTATGCTGCGTAATACCCATACTGTACACAATGCTTGTGCTTTCGGCGGTCGCGATAATCCTTGCGGCCATTCTGATAGTTTCCGCGGGAACCATTGTTATTTTTGAAGCTTTTTCAGGAGTGAAATCTTTTACGACTTCAGCCATTTCAGCAAAGCCTTCAGTTCGCTGATTGACAAAATCCTTATTAACGAGGCCCTCACTTATTATGACATTCAACATAGCATTGATTAGAGCGACATCGGTGCCCGGTTTTTGCGAGATATGGATTTTGCTGAATCGAACAATATCGATATTTCGAGGGTCGGCGACTATGAGCGTGGCGTTGTTTTTAACGACAGCTTCTTTTATGGAAAGCGCGATAACAGGATGCGCTTCGGTTGTGTTGGAACCTATAACGAAAATGCACTTTGCGCGTTTTAGCTCGTCGATGGTGTTTGTCATCGCGCCGCTTCCGAAAGCCCTTGCGAGCCCCTCGACAGTCGAAGCGTGACAAAGTCTTGCGCAGTGGTCAACATTGTTTGTTCCTATCACGGCTCGCATAAACTTCTGAAAAACGAAATTATCTTCGTTGGTGCATTTCGCGGAAGAGAGGCCGCCGATGGAGTCTGGCCCATATTTCGATTTGAAGTCAGTAAGCCTGTTCGCAATGAGAGCGAGAGCTTCGTCCCAGGTCGCCGGTTCAAATTTACCATCTCGTTTTATCAACGGCGTGACGAGACGTTTATCGCTGGCGACGAAATCCATTCCGAACCTTCCTTTTACGCAGAGATTGCCGTTATTTGGAATTCTTCCAACTTCGGAAGTTACTCGGACTATCCTGTTGGTTTTTGGATTTACATTAAGGTCTATCTGGCATCCTACGCCGCAATAAGGACATGTGGTCGTTGTTCTCACAATATCCTTGCACTGGCCTTTGCCAATCGCCGCACGGTCGTAAAGCGCGCCTGTAGGACATGTCGAAATGCACTGACCGCATAATTCACACGTTGATTCATTCAATGGCATACCAAAAGCAGTTGAAACCTCGACCTGATTAGCTCTTTCATGGAATGTCAGCGCGGAATCCATCTGGACTTCTTCGCATATTCGTATGCATCTGCCGCATCGAATGCATTTATTGGGGTCGTATTGGATGGCCTCATTGCCGGTGGTATAGTTAGATTCTATCTTCGCAGGGGTTGCGTTGAAGCACTCATCGGAGAGTTTGTATTCGTAGGCATACCGCTGAAGTTTGCATTCACCGTTGTCATCGCAGGTGGTGCATGTGCCGCGATGTTCGTAGAATAACAATTCAAGAATGGTCTTTCTGAGAGAACGAATGTTTTCTGTGTCGGTTTTTACAACCATTCTATCCTGAATTTGGAATGTGCAGGCGGTAACAGGGCCTCGCTGTCCTTCAACTTCTACTAAGCACATACGACAGGCGCCGGTGGGGTTTAATCGTGGGTCGTGGCAAAGATTTGGTATTTCAATGCCATTTTCCAGTGACAATTCCAGTATCGTCTGCCCAACCCTGCCGATGAGCTTTCTATTATTTATTGTAACTTCTATTTCCGACATAGTATTAGACGCCTTTACTTCTCAAGATCGCATCTTAGGCACCTGCATGCCTCGGTAAAAGCCTGTTGACGGTCAAGCCCGAGCACAACTTCGGCAAAGCCTCGATTGCGGCTTTCAACGGAGAGCATTTTCTCTTCGGCTCGATTTATCGATTTGGCCAGTGTTTCCTCATCGGGCTTCGTAAATGAAAATCCGGTATCGTGGGGCAGTTGGCCGGTTCCGCCAAGCAGCCGGTCAATGCTTACCGCAGCTCTTTGTCCGCCTGCGATGGCTTCTATAACAGTCGAAGCTCCTGTAACACAATCGCCGCCGGCAAATATTTTATCAGCAGTGGTATTAAGAGTTGCCAAATCAGTTTTTATTGTTGACCATGATGTCAACGCCGGGCCTCCCTCATAATCCACTAACTCTGTAGATACAGACTGACCAATAGCCGGGATTACAATGTCGCACTCGATAACTGTTTGTGTTCCTTCGATTGGGATAAACTGAGCTCTGCCATCGGCATCTGCTTTACCGAGCTGAGCTTTTATAAACTCAATACCTGTTACGATACCGTTTGAACCAACAATGCGTTTTGGAATACTGAGGCCTGCGATATCAACGCCTTCATCAATGGCCCCGTCAATCTCTTCCTGATAAGCCGGCATTTCGTGTTTGGTTCTTCGGTAAAGTATTGTAACCTTTTCCGCTCCAAGGCGAATAGCCGACCTTGCCGCGTCTATAGCGGCATTACCGCCGCCAAGCACGACTATTTTCTTGCCTTTGCAATTCAGCCCTTTGCCCAGAGCCCTGTTGCGAAGAAACTCAAGCACGTCAATTACGCCATCAAGTTCAATGCCTTCAATATTAATCGCTTTGCCAAGCTGTGCGCCTGTGGCGATGAAAACTGCATTAAAGCCTTGCATAAGGAGTTCTGATGCGTTTTTAATTTTTGAATTTGTGCGAAGCTCTATTCCGTGGGATAGAATAAAATCAATTTCTTTCCGAAGCACTTCTTTCGGCAGTCGGAATTCCGGAATTCCTAAAGTGAGCATTCCGCCGGGAATAGGTTGCGCTTCGAATATCACAGAAGCTCGCTGCATAAGAGCTAAAAAATATGCGCAGCTAAGACCGGCGGGACCGCTGCCGATTATCCCTATCTCAGGCTTTGTGGTTACCGCCCGGACAGCAGGGCTGCCATAACTATTTGTATTATCGGCAATGTAGCGTTTTAATGCGCGGATTGCCAGTGAACTGTCGATGTCGGCCCGTCGGCACCTCTTCTCGCATGGGTGGTTGCACACGCGGCCGCAAACGGACACAAAAGGATTACGTCGCCGAATAATACTAAGAGCATCATCGAGTTTCCCTTCAGCAACCAAAGCAAGATATTCAGGAACATTGACACGCGCAGGACAAGAGTGCTGACACGGAGCTCTTACAAGACCTTTGCAAACAGCCGCTCGGCAGGTCTTTAATACAATATGTTCCTCGTACTCATCTCTGAAGTGCCGTAACGTAGAAAGCACAGGATTTGAAGCTGTCTGGCCAAGACCGCAAAGAGATGATTTTTTGATATTCTCGGCAAGTTTCTCAAGAGTATCAAGGTCTTCAAGTTTCGCTTCACCGCGGCAGATACTCTGCAAAATATGAAGCATTTTTTTTGTGCCGACTCTGCAGGGCGTACATTTGCCGCAGGATTCGTTCTGCACAAAGGAAAGGAAGTACCGTGCCACATCCACCATACAGGTATTTTCATCCATAACAATAAGACCGCCGGAGCCCATTATGGCGCCAATCTGCTGGACGCTGTCATAGTCTATTTCGTTATCGAGATATCTTGCGGGAATGCAGCCGCCTGATGGCCCGCCAAGCTGTGCGGCTTTGAAATTTCTGTCGCCAGGTATGCCTTCTCCAATGTCATAAATGATTTGACGAAGGGTTGTGCCCATAGGAACTTCAACAAGCCCTGTCCTTTTGACTTTTCCTGCCAAAGCGAAAATCTTCGTACCCTTACTTTTTTCAGTGCCGATGCTGCTGTACCAGTCGGCTCCATTATTCATAATCAAAGGTACATTCGCGAATGTTTCGACATTGTTGATATTCGTCGGCTTGCCAATGTAGCCGCTTTGCGCTGGAAAAGGCGGGCGTGCATTGGGCATACCGCGTTTGCCTTCGAGGGATGCGATAAGAGCCGTTTCTTCCCCGCAAACAAAAGCTCCAGCCCCCATTCTCACCTGTATATCGAAATTGAAATCCGTTCCTGCGATGTTCTGCCCCAGCAGTCCGGCAGCCATTGCCTCCTGCAAAGCGATGGTTATATGCTCGACGGCGATTGGATATTCGGCTCGAACATAAACAAACCCATGACTTGCGCCAATGGCGTAAGCTGCGATAAGCATTCCTTCAATTACCCTGTGAGGGTCGCCTTCCAAAAGCGCTCTATCCATAAACGCACCGGGATCGCCTTCATCGGCATTGCAGATAAGGTATTTTTCAGTGCCGGCAGATTTGCGGCAGAAATTCCATTTTAAACCGGTTGAAAAACCAGCGCCTCCGCGACCGCGAAGACCTGATGCGATTACCTGTTCTATCACCTGCTCAGGCTGTTTCTGCGTAATGGTCTTAACCGCGGCGATATATGTGCCTCGTTCAATGGCATCTTCAATTCGTCGGGGGTCGATTCGTCCGCAGTTTTTAAGAACAAATCGTGTTTGCTTTTTATAAAAGTCAACCTTTGAAATTTCGGGTATAGCTATGCCATTCTTGGTTATCGAAAGTCGCCTGACAGGCTTGCCGTGCCGGATAGTGGCATCGATTATCTCTGCTGCATCTTCAGGCTTAACGCCGCCATAAAGATATTCGTATGGTTCGATTAGAATTGTGGGAGCCTGAGCGCAGAGGCCGATGCATCCGACCTCTACTATTGCGGTGTGATGTTTAAGTTCTGTTTCCCCGAGATTTTTTCTGAATTGCTCGGCCACGTTTTTTGCGCCCATGGCTCGGCATCCGGTCATACATATAAGCACTCTGGTTTTATAAGTATTCTGTTTAGCGAGCAGCTCTTCGCTTAGCTGTTCGAGTTGGTTTAGTGAAGTTATTTTTTTTATGCTCATTCTTTATTCATACTGCTTAAGGATGTCTTTAATTTGGTTGCGATTTAAATTGCCGTAATAATCGTTTTCAACCATCATCACCGGTGCGAGAAAACAGGTGCCCAGACAGGCTACGGTTTCAAAAGTGAACTTCATATCGGCGGTGGTTTGACCTGGCTCGATATTAAGTATTTGCGAAACTGTATTAGTTATTTCTGGTCCGCGTTTTACATGGCAGGCGGTTCCACGGCAGCATTTGATGGTGTATTTGCCATGCGGCTCAAGGTAAAATTGTTCGTAAAAAGTGGCAACGCCATAAATGCGGCTCAGGGGTATTGAAGTGCGGCGACTTATCTCAATAAGAACGTCTTTTGGGAGATAACCATACTCTTTCTGGACGAGTTGTAGAATAGGAATTAAATCAGTGGCTTTGGGCTGTCCTATGGATTCGAGTAACTGCTGAACATTCATCTTATTTCCCGATAAACCCGTAATTCTAATGCCTGATAGTAAAAAAATATACCGAAAAAGTCAAGAAAAAACAAAAAAAAGCTTGCTTTGTTTGTTTACGTTTGTTTATATATTAGATGTCATGCAGATAACTTCATTAAAATGGAGAAATAATATCAGGCAGGCTTTCATAGTTCGTGAGCTAAATTTGTCTGTAGCTGCAGTTTCAAAAGCCTTGCGATGCCCACTAAAAGTACACCAAAATGCAAATCTAAAAGTCATGGAAATCGTCCAAACTGTAGGTTGTTTAGTGAATAAGCAATTCTTTAATAATTTGTTGAAACCTCGCAAAATTATGCCGGACAGGAAAGGAGGTGGTCAGCATAGCGTGAGCAGAGAATGACAGTGTGAGCATGTAAAAAGTTACAAAAAATCAAATATGAAAGGTAAAGGGTAGAAGTATGTCAAAATCTGTGAACAAAACAGTACGATTGCTGTTAGCCGCAATGGGCATTTTTTTCTGTCTCTGCGGTATATTGATGGCCGTCACCGATGAATACTATAATGTCAAAACAGATTACGGTGCAGTTGGCAATGGAACAACAAATGATACAACAGCTTTTCAGAATGCACTAAACGCCGCAGGAGCCACACCAGGAGGCAAGTGGGTATTTGTTCCCGCCGGGACATATCTGATTAGTACGCACTTGAACATTCCCGCTGGTGTCACACTCAAAGGCGCGGTGCAAATCCCAGGCTCTGGCGCAACCTCATCCAGCGCCCAATTGCTGGCGATAGAATATCCTGGATATCCAAACCAAACGGCATTTATCACGCTTAATAATGACTCGAGTATCCAGGGGATAAAAATTAGCTATCCCAATCAAACTTCACCGACTGCCAATCCATTCACACCGGTTCAATATCCGTGGACTATCAATGCGGTCGGGACTAATGCCTCTGTACTTGATTGTCATCTTCTAAATCCCTACCAGGGCCTTAGGATATACGGAGATGGATGGGTCACTGTAAAGCGACTAATTGGGCAGCCGCTCAAAACCGGGCTTTTGGTAGCTTACCAGTTAGACGCCTGCCGAATTGAAGATGTCCACTTCTGGCCTTATTGGTCACTTTCCGACAGTGTTCGCACATGGATGGCACAGAACGCAACAGCATTTGTTTTTGCCCATTCCAACTATCAATATGCATCCAACTGTTTTGCTTTCGGCTATAAATATGCCTACCACTTTATTGACAATGCCGGATCGACCCATGGCAAATTTGTCGGATGTGGGGCGGATGGGACTGGGAGTGTTGGCGTAAAAGTAGATAAGTGCGACCTGAATGCCGGCGGTTTACGCTTTTCAAACTGTGAGTATGTTGAGTTTCCGACTGATAGTGGCGATACAAATTGTGAGGGCGTAACAATTGACGGGGCAGCCTCCGGTAACGTCAATTTTACCAATTGCACATGGTGGGGGTCGACGAATCGAATTTGTACCGTAAACACCGGAACACAGCCAGGGACTGTTACGTTTAACAGATGCAACTTTCGCGCCTGGGACCGAAACGGTACCAGCCAATACGCCATTACCGTACTTGGCGGTCGCGCTATAGTGAACGGATGTTACTTCATTACTGAGGGTAACTGTGTGAGCGTAGCCGCCGCCGCGTTAGGCGCTACCGTAACCGCCAATGTTGGAGCGGCATCTGCCGAAATACTTAACAGTGCCGGCACAAAATGTGCGGTGGCAAATAATGTGCCATAGCGGATATAGATGCAATATGGCGCAACAAACACTCATAAATGATTATATGAAAGGTAAGGGTATAAATATGTCAAGGTCTGTTAATAAAACAGCGCAATTGCTATCAGCAATGGGCATCTTTTTTTGTTTCTGCGGCGTGTTAATGGCCGTCACCGATGAATATTATAATGTCAAAACAGATTACGGCGCTGTTGGCAATGGAACTACGAACGATACAACAGCTTTTCAGAATGCGTTAAATGCCGCGGCAGCCGCACCAGGCGATAAATGGGTATTTGTTCCTGCCGGAACATATCTGATCAGTACGCACCTGACCATTCCTGTCGGCGTTACGCTCAAAGGCAGTTGGCAGTTCACGCCTGGCAGCGGCGCCACAGCCGTTGGCGCTACACTTTTGGCAGTAGAAGGAGCCGGCAATCCCAATGGAACGGCATTTATCAGAATGGATTCAGACTCCTGTATTCAGGGAATTAAGATTCGCTACCCCAACCAAACATCCAAAACATCTGACCCATTCACACCAGTTCAATATCCATGGACGTTAGATGTCTTTGGAGCAAATGTCAAGGTGTTGGATTGTTATGTCGAAAATCCTTATCAATGCCTGAAGATAACGGGAACTGGGCGCGCCAATGTAGTGGGGCTATGTGGGCAACCGCTCTATAAGGGAATCTATGTCAATTATGCGCTGGATAGCTGCCGATTCAAAAATGTTCATTTTTATCCGTTCTGGAGCGGTGCCAACCATGGCCCAAGCACATGGATTGCAAACAATGGAGAGGCTTTTGTGTTTGGTTACGCCAGATATCAGGATATGTCCAATTGCTACAGTTATGGCTATAAGTATGGATTTCACTTTATTCCCAAACCGGAAGATCCATATATCGGCCAGGCCTGCCAGGGTCAATTCGTCAATTGCGACGCGATCCTTTGCGGGACTGCGGCGGTCAAGGTTGACGAATGCCAAATTGCTTATGGAGGTCTTCGCTTTGTAAATGGGGATTTTTGCGTGAATGAAAGATATTCTCATAGCACCACTCTTGAGAGTGTAACTATCGGAGCAGAAACAAGCGGCTGTGTGGGTTTTGACAACTGCTCATTCTGGGGCCCGTCAAGCCGCATCTGTACAATCAATACCGGAACGTCTCCAGGCACCGCGACATTTACTAATTGCTCATTTCGAGACTGGGATATGGCCGCTGAAGGTAAATACGCCTTTGCCGTACTTGGCGGTCGCGTTATAGTGAAGGGATGTTACTTCATTACTTCCGGTAACTGTGTGAGCGTAGCATCCGCTGCGTTAGGCGCTACCATAACCGCCAACGTAGGAGCGGCATCTACGGAAATACTCAACAACGCCGGTACCACCAAGTGTCAGGTGGCGAATAATGTGCCGTAATGGAGATAAATGAATATGGCACAGCAAACATTTAATAAATGATTATACGAAAGGTAAGGGTAGAAGTATGTCAAAGTATGTTAGTAAAACAGCAAGATTGCTATTAGCGGCAATTGGTATCTTTTCTTTTTGTTTTTGCGGTATATCGATAGCCGGCACCGATGAATATTATAATGTCAAAACAGATTACGGCGCTGTTGGCAATGGAACAACGAATGATACAACGGCTTTTCAGAATGCGCTAAATGCCGCAGGGGCCACACGAGGCGGTAAAT
>Ga0172379_10007574_pt1 | contig 14040 bp, 12 predicted proteins | sample GrowelOW334metaG_FD_119756 | JGI IMG/M metagenome (GOLD analysis project Ga0172379, IMG submission 119756) | Groundwater microbial communities from an aquifer near a municipal landfill in Southern Ontario, Canada - Groundwater well OW334 metaG | ecosystem: Environmental > Aquatic > Deep... | reverse complement strand
TTGTTCGTTTCCTTGCAATGTGTCAGGTGATCTTCAGCCTGAATGGCAAATTGGGCCGTAAGGTTCTTTCATCCTTATAGGTATTTAATTATATTTGACGCACGCCTCGTGGCGCACCAGAGTCTCACAGAGGTGGAGCCCATAAGGTAAAGAAGAATTGTCCTGAAAATACAGGAACAATCCTTCTTTCTTAATTATTCAAATCTTCTTCCCGATATAGAACACATAGCCATAATACGCTTTGTACTTGTAATACAATTGAGCTTCATGCATTTCGCTTGCGACGAAATCTTCGGCTGTTTTATTTCCTGCATATTTCTTTAGAAACGCCTCCTGTACCGATACCTGTAGAACATAGAAATGTTCTGTCCAGCAGTTTTCAGGCAGGATAAAGGTCGCCACGGGAATATATCCGGCTTTTTGCATCTGGGCTACCTTATTGGGGATAGTGTCGATCTCAGGATAAGCATCCTGCCAAAATTCATTGATTTCGGCAGGCCGTTCTTCAGTAAACCACGAAGCTTCTGAAACGGCAATATAGCCACCTTTTTTCAGGAATTTCCGCCACTCGTTCAAGCCTCGTTCAAAACCAATATTATAGATTGCTCCTTCCGACCAGATCAGGTCCAATTCTTCCTTCTCAAAAGGAAGGTTATCCATAGAACAGACGATGCCCTTTATTCGTTCCTGAAGATTTAGTTTACCAGCATTAGCTTTGAACAGCTCTATAAACCTGGGAAACAAGTCGATACCAGTAATAATTCCTGGCGCATGCTGCGCCAGCACCATTGTCTGACCGCCTGTTCCGCAACCAAGGTCGGCAATCCGTGATTCGTTGGTGAGATTATCGATAAAGCTCAATGCCTTAATGGTTACTTCAGGACTACCAGGCCCTTGTCGTTCCAAACTTGAAAAATATTCGCAGATTAAATTGAAGTCAAATTCGTGAATTGATTTATTTTCGTTACTCATGATGTTTAAATTTATTTTGGGAACTATGGCACAAGCACACAATGAAAATTTTGCCAAGTCTCAAACCGTTATGAAATGTATAGACATGAAAAGAACTCCGGTAAGAATATACCTGAGTTTAAATAAGGGATAACCTTTGGCAGAAAACCAAAGGTCATTTACTTCACCAAATCCGTCGTAATTTTAAACATCCAATGTTATTAGATTGGGCAAAGTTAGGAATTTTCTGATCGTGTAGAATATTAATTTGATTTGATACTATCTTATCAAAAGTTATGGACTGAACAACGAAACGCTAACAGTTTCTTTAAGTAATCACAATAGCAGAACCATGAAAAAAATAAAGTTGTTACCCTTTATTGCGCTGATTCTGACCTTGACAGGATTTTCACCTGTGAAAAAGAAAGTAACCATTTTCTCCATCGGTGATTCCACCATGGTCAACAAGGATACGACAAGGAGCAATCCCGAACGGGGCTGGTGTCAGGTACTTCCTGCATTTTTTGATGAAAACCAACTTGTCATAGACAATCGCTCGAAAAACGGAAGAAGTTCGAAAAGCTTCCGCGATGAGGGATTGTGGCAGGGTGTTTTAAATATGATTCAAAAAGGTGATTACGTTTTTATCCAGTTTGGGCACAACGACTCTAAACCGGATGTTGCCCGTAAGACTTATCCGCATTCCAGCTGTCGCGAGAACTTGATCCGATACATCCGGGAAAGCCGCGAAAAAGGAGCTATTCCAATATTGGTGGCTGCGACTGGAAAAGTCCGGACAAACACAAAACCACCTCCAACCCTGTTGCCGAAAATTCAGTGATTTTCGAACGCCTGATAGATGCGACCAACTACTATGCTAAGGTCGACTGGAAAGGTTCCGCCAGGATGGAAGAGAAGCAGGCACACCATTTCGAGCTATCACCCAAAGGTCAGAGTATTGAAATCAGTTGCCTTTTTTCAAAAAATAAGAGATCACTTCAACTGGCTGATTTTGATTATACTTCCCGAGCCAATGAGGCAAAATGGAGTTATTTCTGGAATCGGGGGGGCGCCATTGATTTCTCAGAAAGCAGCGATCCAAGGGCGACCGAACTGGAGCGCAGGGTGGTCCTCTCTCAATACCTGATGGCCATTCAGTGTGCGGGAACCGTTCCACCGCAGGAAACTGAATTGACCTACAACAGTTGGTACGGAAAATTTCACCTTGAAATGCATTGGTGGCATGCGGTCCATTTTGCCCTCTGGAACCGGATCGATTTGCTGGAAAAGAGCCTCGGTTGGTACAGGGACGTATTGCCCTTGGCTCAAAAAATTGCTCAGAGGCAAGGGTATAAAGGCGCCAGATGGATGAAAATGACAGATACAACAGGTACTGAGGCGCCCTCATCGGTTGGTTCATTTCTGATCTGGCAGCAACCGCACATCATCTATTTTGCAGAGCTCTGTTACCGGAACTACCACACCAACGATATGTTGGAAAAATACAAGGAACTGGTTTTCCAGACTGCCGATTTTATGGCCTCTTTTGCAACCTGGGATCCTGATAAGAACCGCTACAACCTGGTTGGTATCATTCCTGCTCAGGAATCGTTAAGCCCTGAGGTAACCTACAATTCACCTTTTGAACTGGCTTACTGGCACTGGGGACTGAGTGTTGCGCAGCAATGGCGCGTCCGGTTGGGGATGAATCGCAACCGTCAATGGGACGATATCATCGAAAAACTGGCTGTTCTGGCACAAAAGAATGGCCTTTACCTCTCAGCAGAGAGCGCTCCGGATTCATATACCAATCTGCCTTTCCATTCGGACCATCCTGCCGTATTGGGTGCGCTGGGATTCAAGCCAGAGTCGAGGGTAGTCAATAAAAAGACCATGAATACAACGTTTGATTATGTAGGGGATCACTGGAACTGGGAAAAGACCTGGGGCTGAGATTTTCCGCTGGTGGCGATGACGGCTACCCGTTTGGGACGTCCTGACAAGGCCATCGATGCGCTATTTATGAATATTCCTACCAATACCTACCTGGCCAACGGACACAATTACCATGATAAAAGGCTGAGACTTTACCTGCCGGGAAACGGCGGAATACTGGCTGCGGTAGCCATGATGTGCGCCGGATATGATGGCTTTGAAACGGAGAATCCGGGGATTCCCAAAGATGGGAGCTGGAAAGTAAAATGGGAAGGGTTGAGCAGAATGCCTTGATTCAGGTGTTAATGAAAAGCTTCTCCTTGCAATTGCGGCATAACTGGTGATCCTTCTGATCAATATCTTCAACATAAGTGCTCGACCGCATCACACACGAAGTGTCATGACAGTGAATCAATCCAAAGGTATGACCAAGCTCGTGAATGACCTCTTTTCGAAATCGGTTCACCAGGATTTTTTCATCTTTGAATATGCCATATCGTTCGTTCCTTAATCTGTAAAGAGAGACGACTCCGGCTCGACCATTCAAATATGCCTGACCAAATATATATGTTAAGATTGGAATGTAGAGATCAACATTGAAAAGTCCGAGGGTCTTGTTGGTCTCCTTGGCAAATCCTGAATCGATCTCTTTCAGTAACCTGAATCCATCATACTGCCGTCGGGCCGGATCATAAAAGATACTAAGATCCAAATGGCCCTCCTTAGTTTTGACTGGAAGCTGAAATTCTTGTTCCACATCCTTTACCACCTTATCAAGAAGGCCCTTCTCAAAATACCCAAAGGAGATCAATTTGATTTTTTCCAGCTTCATTCAAAGGTAGGTTTTGCTCATTTGTTGGGAGTTTGGGTCTCCTTCCTGGTTTTATTTTAATTGCAATTTACAGGACTTGCAGGACGGTCGGGACTATTGGGACTTAAGAACCTTAGACTTCGCTTCGGGATCGGTGCTTTTTCCGTCCCCCAGTCTCTCGTCCTAGTCATCCTAGTCGTCCCCTTCGTATCCATCCCTCCGTCCCCCAGTCCCCCAGTCCCCCAGTCTCCTAGTCCTATAGTCATTCACTTCGGCGGTGTCAGACCGTATTTCTTAATCTTATTATAAAGTGTAACTCTGTCAAGTTTAAGCGCTTTGGCCGAAACAGTGATGTTCCAGCTGTATTTGTTGAGTATCTGAAGAATGTGCTTTTTGCCAAGATCATCAAGACTCTCAAAGCTAGGTTGACTCCTCTCCTTCATCAATGGCAGATCCTTGAGCATGATCTTCTTCCCGTTTCCGACAACAATGGCTCGCTCGATCATATTTTCAAGTTCACGGATATTGCCGGGATAGGCATATGATTCCATGCGTTGCAAGGCTGCTGGTTCAATCGGAATGATAGGTCTGTTCATCGAGCTGCAATATTTCTTAATAAAATATTCGATCAGCAAAGGAATGTCCTCTACCCTTTCACGCAAAGGCGGTATATTGATGTTGACCACATTGAGCCTATAAAAAAGATCTTCACGGAACAAGCCTTTCTCAACCAGGCCTTTCAGATCCCTGTTGGTGGCACACAGTACCCTGAAATCGGAACTGATCTCCTTGTTTCCTCCAACACGAACGAAGCTTTTAGTCTCCAGTACGCGCAAAAGTTCTACCTGCATCTTTGGAGAAATGGTGGCAATTTCATCCAGGAAAATTGTACCGCTGTCGGCCATTTCGAACCGGCCTTTTCTGTTGTAGACTGCGCCTGTGAAGGCTCCTTTTTCGTGTCCGAATAGTTCGCTCTCCAGAAGACTTTCGGTCAGCGCTCCGCAATGAACGCTTACCATTGGAAAGAATTTGCGTGGTGAATTGGCATGAATGGCTTTCGCCACAAGCTCTTTGCCAGTACCGCTCTCGCCAGTGATAATCACCGAGGCCGTTGATTGCGCCACACTCTCAATTTGTCTGAATACCTCTTGCATGGCTTCACTGTGGCCAACCATATCTTCCACATTTTCGAGCGAAACGACTTTGTCTTTCAAAATCTCATTCTCTTCAATCAGCGATATCTGCTTGGAGGCATTCCTGATAAGGTGAGAAAGATCATCCGGATCGAAGGGCTTTGTCACATAATCAAAAGCACCGTCTTTCAGGGCCTGCACCGCAGTGTCGACGGTCGCAAAGGCGGTCATGATAATGACAATGGCATCGCTTTTTAAAGATTTGATACGTTTCAGCATTTCCAATCCATCCATACCAGGCATTTTGATGTCTGCCAGAATGATGTCAAAGTTGTCTGATTGAAGAATTGTGAGGGCCTTTTTCGCATTTTCGGCACATTCGACATAATATCCGTCTTCAATGAACCAGTTATACAACGAATCCCTGACAGACTCTTCATCGTCAACAATTAAAATTGAAACTTTTTTGGCCATATTATATACTCGTTAATTTCTGATAAGCGGAAGAGTCAGTGCAATTGTCGTTCCTTTCCCTCTTTCTGATTTTACATCTGCTTTACCTTTGTGATTCTGTATGATTCCATGAACGATTGCCAGTCCAAGACCAATACCGCTGGCATTCTCTTTTGTAGAGAAGAATGGTTCAAAGATATGAGGGATATCCTCCTCGCTGATTCCCACTCCATTGTCGGATATTTCAATACGAATATGATCTTCATCCGGATTCATGGTTCTGAACAAAATTTCGCCATTCTCTGAAACAGCCTCCGACGCATTGACCAAAATTCCGATACAAGCTTGTTTGATCTGGTTGGGACTGCAATAGATCAGGTCCGGTTTGGCAGAAAAATCAGAAATGAAATGCACATTGGCAATCTTCATCGGATGCGACATCAGTTCAAAGGTTTCTGTCAATATTTCATGAAGGTGTTTTTGCTCGAACCCATCCTGATTTTTCCTCGAAAAATCAAGCAGCCCCTTAACGATATCGCCACATCTTTTGGTCTCATTTTCAATCAGTTTAAGATGTTTCAGCATCAATTCCTTCTTAACCGGATCAATATTCTGGTTGCCAAGCTGTTTGTAAACCAATTTGGCATAAATCAATATTCCTGAAAGGGGATTGTTGATTTCGTGCGCCACGGAAAGCGACAACTTGCCCAACGACGCGATCCTTTCCACATTGATCAGTTCATTTTGTGCCTGACCAAGCTCCTCCGACTTCTTTTGCACCTTGTATTCAAGCTGTTGTGACCAGTTTTGCAACTCATTGGTGGCAGTCTGCAGATTGTCGAGCATCTCATTAAAGGCAACTGAAACCATCCTCATATCAGACAACTGGTGAGGTTTTATTTCGAGCCTGGTGCTTCTGTCGCCGCCAGCCACAGCCAGGCTAGCTTTGATGATGGCATTCAACGGGTTTTTAATTTTCTTTCTGGTAAAGAATATTAAAAAGAGAATTAACAAGAAAGTAAGCAGCGCTGCGAGGAAAAAATAATCTGTAGTGGATTTTTCCAATGCAGCGTCCAAACCCGCAAGTGGAATTTTAATAATCAGTGAACCAAGGACTTTATCGTTCTCACTGTGAGCATGGCATGAACTGGTATAACACGATTTGTCATTGCGAATCGGTGATTTTATTAAAAGATGCCGGCAATTGTTGTTGTTGTGGTTCATGCTGCATTCACTGTCGATCCCGATAATCTTGTAGGATTTTTCTGTGGACGAGAACATGGTTTGAAAATTTTTATGGCAGGAGATACAGTCAGGATCGCTGTGGTTGGTGGTATCGTTTGCAATAGAGGAATAGACCAGGTTATTTTTGTTGTCGTACATGTTAACATCATCGATTCCCGACATGGTATTGATGATATCCAGCGTCCCCTGGAGAGCCGTCCTGTCATTTTCGAGCATCGACCGGTACAAAGCCCCTTCCACCAAAAAACCGATGTTATTTCCATTCTCCCGAATAACCGATTTCATGTAATTTTCGTTGACAGACCGGAAGATAATTCCAAACGACAAAAAGAGAAAAAAAGAAGAAATGGTAATGGTTACCACGACTCTGCCATAAATGGAGGAACGGAATTTTACATAGCTATTTAAGATGGGAGTCCCAACTTTGTTTCCTTGTGACAATTTATGTATCCAACTCATTGTGATAATGAAAGTTAACTCAATCAATCAGTCACCAATATTTTGCAAAGAAGAAACCAAAGTTTCAATAAATTCAAAAGTGACTAAAGTGCTTGAAGGATATGGCGTTACTGAATGCTAAGGTAATCTCAAAAATTTAAAAATTGGTTCAAATATTCAATTTTCTTGCGTATTTGTTTGCATTCTAAAGAGTGGATAGAATGAATACTCCTTAAAAATACTCGGGTTCGTAACCGCTTTTCTCCAATCCGCGAAAATGTGGATACTTTGGTTTTGTACCAAGGAAACTATGTTGAAAATCCTGCCAAACTTCATCGGGAAGTTCTGAAAGTGTGTGATCAATCAGTTCACCACCGTCTTGCAAAATGATATTGGAAGGATCCGGAGTATATCTTTCCACAGAGGTGGCAAGAAAATCCTTGAATCTCTCCAACTCCTTGACCGACCAGCCAGTTGCCTCCTCGGCGATATAGCAGGTACTCGTCTCTGCGATCCATCTGGATGGCTTGATTTTGTACATCCACCCTTTTTGATATGGATCGTCATTGAGTATTTCGGGGTTCTCCTGAAGGATTTGGTTGGCTGATATGATTTCACCGGAGATGGGTGAAACGATTTTTAGTTGTTTTTCATTGTGATTGATTACGGCCAACAGATCCTCCTTTTGCACAATTTCGCCTGGTTTCCTGAGCTTACTAAATTTAACTTTCCCCGTCAGGTGCATCAATAAATCGTCAGCTCCAACTTTGGCAATCCCTTTGCTGTCAAGATGTGTCCACATATGGTTTTTGCTAAAGAAAATGCCTTGCGGGATTTTTAACATATTGGCAGTCAAAATTCCCAGTCTTTTTTGCAGTTGTTTGGTCATCCTGACCTGCCGGTTCAGTACAATCCAGAATGGGATCAGGATGGCGAAGAAGGCGATAATTGCCAGATACTCTATCCCCTTCGTTTCAAAAATGTTGTGGTAAGTAAATCCGTCCATGATGTTGCTTTTTAAAGTTTACAATGTTATAAGTATGACTTTATCAATTCCCTCTAGTGTTCCTCTTCTACCCAGGCTGGTGAATCCCTCAGCACAGGCATGCGGTTGATGATCCATCTGAATATCAATATCTCCGTGAAAATTACAGTTAATGTGACGACAATTTCCATCCACGATGGATAGTAGTGAACGGGTGCATCCCATTTGAAGCCTATCACTGAAATGTTGAGCCTGTTCAAAATAATACCCAACATGGTCAGAATTGCTGCCAAGCGTATCAGGAAAATATTCCGGGTACGGTAGCTGTACAAGTAAAGAAGCATTGGAACCAGAACAAATCCTATCATTTCGAAAAGGAACCAATAACCCATTGGCGTATTCAAGAGATCCCAATTTTTGCTGTGGATAAAAACCAACAGTTGCAGAAAGAAGTAGGCAAACATGGCCCCGGCACAGATCTTGGCCAACCCCTGGAGGATACCACTCTGAGCCTTGTGGTTTTTCTCGCTGATCTGATTGAAGAATACTTTGTGACTGATGGAACCTTCAAAAATGACCATCGATAATCCTGCAAAGACACTGGATACCAAAAACATGATGGGGATAAATTCAGAATACCACAATGGATGAATTTTATCTTTAGCCATCAAAAAGAGGGCTCCAAGGCCTGATTGATGCAAAGTAGACAAGGTAATCCCAAAGATAACGGCACCCATGGTCAGTCCTGCAAGAACTTTTCTTGCCCTTCTGGTTCCCAGCCATTCGGCGATGGCAGGTGAAAATTCGATAAGCTCTGCGATCATGTAAAGTAAGAAATGCCATGCCACCAAAAACAAGACAGAACTGGTGCCAAAACTGTTGCCAATGATTGGATTGACCACATTCCATGGTCTTCCAAGATCCAGAAGCAATGCGCCGGCATAGAACAGATAGGCAAGAAAACCGTTCAAAACCGTGACCCTCACGATGGAGCGGTATTTCTCCATCTTCAGGATATAGACCATGAAAGTGAGAACATAAGCGCCACCTGCAAATGCAACTCCTGTCACCACATCGAATCCGATCCACAAACCCCATGGAGTATCTTGTGACAAATTGGTAATGGATCCGATTCCATTCACGAACCTTATCACAATCAACACAATACCGAGCAGAATGATTGGGATGGCAATGATATTGAAAGGAGTTAATATCCGACCTTTGGGCTTTAATTCACTCAGTATAAATTTAAAGATGGAACCCCCATCATTGTCTTTTGCTATGGTTTGAGCTTGCTTATTCATTTTCTTCGTCGTTAGAGTGGTTTCTATTTTTTGTGGCTTCGTGGATACCCAGCAAGAGTGGAGGTAACAGTACAAATACGGAAGGAACGGTGTAGAGGAATCCCTTAGACAATTCGGGATACGAGGAGTTTTGCAATTTGGTATTGAACCCTACTTCATTGAAAGGTGCAGATGAAAGGTAGAGCCATCCGGTTCCTCCTGCAACCTGTTCTCCCCATATTTCATTCACGTAATCTTTGGGATTCTCGAAAATTCTCTTTCTGGCTTCGGCTATCAGCTCTCTTCTCGTTCCGAAAGTCAGTGCATCGCCCGGACATGCTTCGGCGCAAGCCGGTATTTTTCCGGCTTTTATTCTGTCGTAGCACATATCGCACTTCTCAATTTTGGGATTTGCACTGTGGTACTCAAATTTTGGCACATCAAACGGACAGGAGACCATGCAAAATCTGCATCCCATACATTTGTTGCCTCTCCAGACTACAGGGCCCTCTTTGGTTTTGTACATGGCCTGGGTAAGACAAGCGGCGGCGCAGGCGGGTTCGTTGCAATGCATGCATTGCTTCTTGACAAAGACTTCACCCTTGGAAGTGACGTAGTTGTTGATTACTGAGCGCTGTTTCTCACTGGTTTTTCGAATTACACCCGCTTTCAGTTCATCTTTGGGTTCTGGAAGTTCATGCGCTTTGGCACAAACCCTTTCACATGCCAGGCATCCCAGGCAGCGGGTTGAGTCATACAAAACACCCTGAAATTCTATAGTATTTTTATCCGGTTTCACAGCTCCAAAACTGTTTCCTACTGCGAGTGTTGCCCCGGCAACACAAACGGTCTTAAAGAAATTACGGCGATCGAAATTCATACTACTTATTTTAGTCTGCTGTTAGTTAAAGAGTTGTATTCTTGCTATCTGGAAGAATCAATGAATTGTGTCTGAAAATCTTCCCAAACTTTTGGATCCATTTCAGCAAGTACATTGTCGGTTATCTCTCCCCCATCCTGAAGCACAACATGCGCGTAAGCCAGATTATTGGAACGAACAGTTGCGGCAATGAAATCCTTGAGTCTTGTAAATTCATCTTTGAGCCACTCGGCATATTTATCACCCATAAACATGAACTGAACCTCTCTCAACCAATTTTTTGGTTCGATCTGGTAGACCCAGCCTTTGAAGAATGGTGATGCATTGATGATGCCCGTGTCTGTGAGCAGTGATTCGTTCTGTTCCAAAATTGTTCCGGAAATAGGGGCATAGATATTCAATTGCTTGCCTTCCTGAATGATTGTCATGATTGTTTCACCCTTCCGCACTTGCTCACCTGCTTCCCTCATTTTTATTTTGGTCAGTTTTCCGGTAATATGCTGGAGAAAATCATCAATACCAATCCTGACATTTCCGTCTTGTTCCATGAAGGCCCAGGTGTGCGTTTTGTCAAAGTACAGACCTTTGGGAACATCCATAACCTTTTCGATCATAAGTGGTCCAAGCTGAATATGTGGATCAACCGGGATTGAACCTGAGCTGCTTTTGCTATAAAAAAAGATAACCAGGAATAATCCAACCAATCCGGCGATTGTCAGCATTACCGGCCAGGATTTAGGAGAGGTAACAATTGAAGATAAATTGGGATTACCCGTATTTCCTCCCAGCAATGAAGCCAAACTTGATTCCTTCTCACTGCTAGTCAAATCGCAATATCCGTTTGTATTCAATGATTTCTGTCCTTCACCCAGTACCCATGAAAGGAAAGCCAATTCGCTCTTTTGTGTAGGTTTCGTAATTGAAACTGCATAGACATTTTCGCACAAAGCATTTGGATATTTTCCGATCCAAACGCCATGGGTAAATTCGCCAGGACTACCATAAATATTTTCAAAATTCTCCAAACGTCCATTGCCGTTTTTGTCGATCGGAAGGAGTCTGACACTTTCCGTTCCTTCATAAATATTCATGGTTCTTAGATCACTCAACTTACAAAAGCCGATTGAAAACTGATCATTCTGAACGGCGGAAATGAGTTCTTCTGTTGAATACAATCTCTTTATGTTGGCTGACGCAATAGAGGTTTTGGTAAAGGCTTCGAGGCTAGTTAGCAGATACTGTTTGTCAGATACATAGATTTGTACAGGAACATTCTGCCCGTTTGGAACGCAAACTGACCAATTTTTAGATTCAGTACCCTTAAAAAGCAAGGCAAATTCTTCAGCAGAGATTCCAATCTGAGTCAACTGATTGACCATCGGATTCTTCGCAGAAGTAATGGGGACGATAATATCCCTGCCAACCACCATTTTCCAATTGGAAAGATTGGTTAGCGCCGGGGCATTTTCATCTGAAACGAAAAACAAATTTTCGGCAGTCTCTGCTTTCCCTGTAATGGTCTGTTCCACAGAGATCATGGAAGATGGATTGGCTGCATTGTAATCCTTGACCCAATTCTGCGCCAGATTGTACAATTCAGGAGAACTGGAGATCTTTGCTGTATTTGTCATGGATTGTCCAGTGGCATATACATTGGGATTGTCAGACCTGTTTATCGCAGAGGCCATTTGATTTGAGATCAAAAGTGACAATCCGATGGTTAAAATTGAAATTGTTTTCATGGCTGAAATTATAGGTGATGATTAATTCCCTTATCTGTTCCCTGATTGAAATGAACATCCGACAGAACTAATTCAATAACTGTGCCACGAAAAAAAGTATTTTATATTTATTTAATAATCATGTATTTACAAATTTTCTGTTCGCATTTTAAACACAATGAGTGTTGAATATTTAAACAGTAAAAATACAAAATCGTTGTATACTATTGGTTTATAAACCATTACAATAGGTGTATATATTCTATACAGTGTTGAGTATATAAACAGTTGGTATATATTTTGTTGATTTAGTGCAAGTTGTCAGCATTTGGATTCGGGGGATTTGGGGATTGTTGTGCTATTTTTTGAGGGGTGGAGGGGGCGGCAGATTGCTTCCCGCTCGTGCCTCACGGTCGCAATGACGGATCATTTTTTTAGAGGTGAGGGTGGGGAGAAGGAGGCGGGTCATCAGTTTTCGGTAATAGCAGAATTGCCGCCCGCCTCCTTCTCCCCACCCTCACAAAATCAACAGCATACCGTCATTGCGAGGAGGCACGACGAAGCAATCTATTGATACTAAGCATTTTACAAAAATAGTAATGGATAAGATGCATGCTTTGATCTTCATCCCACAACTTTTTTAATTGATCCTTGATCATCCTGGAGGATGTACATCTCGCTCAAGGACTTAATTACCTTGTTGCATATAAACTGGATAAGGGATTACTACTCAACTTTGGAGCAAGAAGCCTCGAGATAAAACGCCTAAGGCATCCCAAAAATAAGATGCCCAATACTATCCCAAATCAGAAAAATCCAATAATCCTCTAATCCAACAAATCCAAATCAGTGCTTGTATTTTACGGGAGGATTCTTTAGTGCGCGGTACATTAAGTAGCAACCCGCCAATATAAACGGGATACTTAAAATTTGACCCATATTCAGTGCCATACCTGCTTCAAAGGCCTCCTGGTCTTCCTTGATAAACTCGACAAAAAAACGGGTTAGAAACATTCCTGCAAAGCCATAACCGATAATAAATCCCTGGCGGTCTTTCAGATCTTTTGTTTTAAAGAACATCCATAAGGAAGTAACAAAAACTACCAGATACCCAAGTGCTTCATATATCTGGGTAGGATGCTTGGCTACAACTTCATGGTTCCGGTCAAAAATAAATCCCCATGGCAGGTTGGTGGCAACCCCGTAGATTTCAGAATTCATGAGGTTTCCAGTACGAATCATGGCTCCAACCAGGGCTGTCGGAATAATCAGGCGATCAAGTGTCCAAAGCATTGATCGCTTGGTCACTTTTTTCGAATAAAGATAGATGGCAAGAACAATCCCAATTCCCCCACCATGACTAGCAAGACCTTGATATCCAACGAATTTATATCCAAACTCATCTTTTGCAATCGGCAGAACAATCTCGAGAAGGTGTTGCGAGTAATAGCTCCATCCATAGAAGAATACATGACCAAGTCGGGCACCCACGATTGTTGCTACAATCGTGTAAATGAATAACTTATCCAGCCATTCAGTATCCGATTTTTCAAACTTAAACATTCTGAACATAATCTGATAGCCAACTAAAAAGCCCAGCGCAAACATCAAACCGTACCAGCGAACCGAGATCGGACCAAGACTAAATAATTCCGGGCTAACATTCCAGTGAATGGACAATAAAGTGCTCATTATCATGAATCTTTAATTTTATTCGCGTCCGTGGCAATTTTTAAATTTTTTACCGCTACCACAAGGACATGGCTCATTTCGACCAACTTTGGGCGCATGTCGGATCGGTTGAGGCGCCCTTTGCTCTTCCTGATGTTCTCCCGGATGATCTGAAGCATCCATCTTCTCTTCACGGTATTGTGAACGATCGTGCGTACGTCTGGCAATTGGGGCCTCTTTCACCTCATCAGCTTCACTGATCGGAATCTGACCTTTCATCAATGTGGAAACCACTCCCCTGTTGATCTGCTCCATCATGGCTTTAAACAGGCTAAATGACTCCAGCTTGTAGATAAGCAACGGATCTTTTTGCTCGTAAGAGGCATTCTGTACCGAAGTTCTCAACTCGTCCAGTTCCCTGAGATTCTCTTTCCAATGCTCATCTATAGTAGCGAGAATAACCTGTTTTTCGTACGATTTAACCAGATCAAGACCCTGTGTTTTGTAGGCCTTTTCAAGGTTAGTGATAATGTT
>Ga0172379_10007573_pt1 | contig 14042 bp, 15 predicted proteins | sample GrowelOW334metaG_FD_119756 | JGI IMG/M metagenome (GOLD analysis project Ga0172379, IMG submission 119756) | Groundwater microbial communities from an aquifer near a municipal landfill in Southern Ontario, Canada - Groundwater well OW334 metaG | ecosystem: Environmental > Aquatic > Deep... | reverse complement strand
GGGAGTAAAGAATCGCGAGGCAGAGTCGGACTTCCGAGAAAAAAAGAGCAAGGCGGGACGCGGAAGGGTTGATACAAGGGAATAGATTCGGTAGGGTGTACGCGATATGCGCATACTCGGAATCGAATCAAGCTGCGACGAAACCGCGATTGCGATCGTGGAAGCCCGCGAGGAGGAACCTCGCGGGCTTGTCGTTATCAAGAATCTCGTGGCGTCGCAGGCCGCGCTGCACGCGAAATACGGCGGCGTGGTGCCGGAGGTGGCCGCGCGCGAACACGTCGACGTTATTTTTCCTTTGCTTCTTGAGGCGGGAATCGCGCGCGACGGATCGGACATCGACGCGATCGCGGTGACCGCCGGGCCCGGACTCGTTCCCGCGCTGCGCGTCGGCGTGGAACTCGGAAAGACGCTCGCGTGGGCTTGGGGAAAGCCGCTCGTCGCGACGAATCATTTGGAGGGCCATTTGTATTCGGTGCTATTGGATGAGGAAGGCGAGAAGGCAATGTCGTTCCCGGCGTTGGCCCTGCTCGTCTCCGGAGGCCACACGGAACTCATCCTCATGAAGGACCACGGCGTTTACGAGCGCATCGGGGCCACGCGTGACGATGCCGCGGGCGAGGCATTCGACAAGGTTGCGAAACTCCTCGGTCTCGGGTATCCGGGCGGCCCTGCGATTTCAAAGGCGGCGGAGCAGGGAGACCCGATTGCGATTCATTTTCCGCGCCCCATGCTCGAAAGCGGAGATTTTGACTTTTCGTTCTCAGGATTGAAGACCGCCGTCGCGGTTTATCTCGGAGGCCGAGAGGTTGAGAAGGTTGAGGACGTTTGCGCGTCCTTTCAGGCTGCCGTGGTTGACACGCTCGTTACGAAGACGATGCGCGCCATCGCGCAGTACCAGCCGAGGTCCGTGATTTTGGCCGGGGGAGTCGCCGCGAACAAAGCGTTGCGTGAGGCACTCGCGGCGGGGTGCCTGCCTGCCGGCAGGCAGGCGGGGTCCCCCGCCTATGGCGGTGTGAAATTTTATTGCCCATCGCTCAAGTACACTGGCGACAATGCCGCGATGATTGCCGCGGCCGGATATTTCCGCGCGCTTCGCGGCGACTTCGTCGATCCGCTCGCCCTTGAAGCCGATCCGAACATGAAACTCATATGATCTCGACGTCTCCCGAAGAAACGAAACGGATCGCGGCCAATCTCGCGGCAACGCTTCAGGGTGGCGAAGTCATCGCGCTCGTCGGCGGTCTTGGCGCCGGGAAGACGACGTTCGTGCAGGGATTGTGCGAGGCGCTTGGCGTGGCCTCGCGCGTGACGAGTCCCACGTTCTCGATCATGAACGTGCATGATGCGGGAATGCGGGAATGCGGGAAGGCCCTCAGGATCGCGCATTTGGATTTGTATCGCCTGAAGACCGCGCGGGAGATTGCCGCGCTTGGGCTTGAGGAGTTTCTTGGCGCGTCCGATACGGTCGTGGCCATTGAATGGCCCGAGGCCGTCGATGGTGTAGAATGGAAGCCGACGCACACCGTTCGCTTCGACGCGATTTCGCCGGAGGAACGGAATATCCGGATCGAATATGGAAATGAGCGGAGAATTTTATCAGCCGATCCAGCAGATGGAGCAAGAGCCCAGACCTGATGTCGCCATGGTCGACGGCGTTTTAAAGTCAGTCATTTCGGACGCGTCGTTTGACGGGTCTATTTTTTCTTGGGAAGGGAAGAAAGGTCGCGTTTTCAAACCGTTCGAATTTGTCTTGGATGAGGATACGGCCAAAGCAATCCAGGAAATTTCCAATGATCCAAATGCGGAGGACCTGCTCCAAATCCTGCTGCTTCGCCCGATGTTGCGGCAGATGAAGGATTCCCGCGATCCGAGTTTCAACATGCCCATTTATAAGCTTGAAGGCGCGATGAAAAAAATACCGTCCGATCGAAGGGATTCGGCGACACAAATTCAACAAAAGGTCATTGCGCGAACGGCATACGAGCAGCGCAAGGTCGAAAGCGAGCGACTTCATCTCGAACGCGAGACGTTCGCGCGCGCGGAATCGGAGCGCTTGCGGGCGGAAAAGGCCGCCGTAGACGAAAAGCGACGTCTTGAGGACGAAGCAAGGCAACGAGTCGAATTCGAACGCTTGCAGGCTGAGAAGCAGGCCGAGAGAGAGAGGAGGCGTCTGGACTTTGCGCGACTGACCGTTGAGGAAGAAAAATTCAAGCGCGCGTACGATTCCGAACTCGCGACCATGGGAGAAGAACCAAAGCCGGAATCGTTCAGACGCGTCGGAACAGAGGGTCGTCGGCGCGCGGACCAGCTTCGACAGGATGAGTTTGCCAGACAATTCGCGCAGGAAAAGTTGGAGGAACCCGAATTGGCGTTTGGCGATCTTCTCGAGGCATTCATGCAGGTCGAACTTATGCGACAGGACTGGTTTGGCGCGCAGTTTGTCCGAACAAGCAAATATGACGATTATTTCAACGGGACCGACGGCATGCTGGAATGGCCGGACGACCGCCCGGAATCATCCGCGAGACTTGCCATTGACTTCACCGTCGCGGAAAGCGACGAGGTGCTGAGGAAAAAATGCCGCAAGATCGATCGTGGCGTTCAGATACAATATTTCCGTTCGTCGTCGCGCGACGCTCGCGGCAGGACGTTTGAGGCGTCATTGAGCAACGTTCCGATCGTCATTCTCGGAGTGGATCGCGCGATGCTTCGAAAAATTCTCGAAGAGACGGAAGGCGATCCGGAAAAATTGCGCGAGCATCCCGTCCGCGCGCTCATGGTCGAGCAGGCAGCCGCGCAAGTGGGGCTTCAGGTGCGCGAGATGTGCGCGCGGCTCGTCGGGACCGTCATCGGGAGGGAAAAATACGTGTCCGATTCGCTGCGCGAGGCGGTTCGCGCCTATACCGACGGGGCGATGGCCGATCGGACCTACACGAAGAACTCTGCGGAGATCGCGCGAATATTCTCTCAAGTGACGGAGGCTGATTTTTCCGAGGGCTTCCATAATGAGAATCAAGCCTCGCGTCTCGCGCAGCTGCTGCGGGTTTTCATGCATTTGGATGATCGCCGCGAGAGCCTGCGCGAAGAAAGCACGCCCGCAAGGCAATGGCTTGGCGAATCAAAAACCCACGAGCGGCTTGCCCGTGGGTTGGCGGCCCTACGCCTCGGCCGGTTTGGTCTTTTCGGCAAGTTCCCGTTCCTTGGCTTCCCGGAGCTTTCGTAGCACTGCTTGTTCGGCGCTTTCGGCTGATTTTTCGAGATACTCGATCGCGACGAGCACCTCTCGCGAGGATCCCATCATGTTTTCGCCATTTGGTTGTTGGGATTTTTCACACATAAATGATGGACTATTCGTCGATGAGATCATACACTACCCTTATTAATATCACCACGATCGATATGCCATTTAATTTTAGACCGCCCAGAAAAGGACCGGAGTACGGTTACACGGGAAGGGAACTTGAGCTTGATTTGGTTGGAAAGCCTATCTTTCCGAGATCGTTCGCTGCCGAATTGAAAAAAGCCGCGGATAACGAAAATGGTTATGTACGACGTGACAAGGCTATGGACTTAATTCGGCAATTTACTCCCGCGGATCCGACGAATCCACCAAAGGATTTTGCCCGCGAACTTCGGTTGGCAGTCATTGAGGCGTTGAATCTTCCTGATGGTGATGAGGTCGGATTTTATTCCGCCGTCGGGACGCCGGTGGACTTATTTCATGGAGTGGATGCTTGGGTCGAATTGAAATATGCGCCCGTTGGCCGACCTGAAAGCGTTCATCACGCCGTCGTGACCCTTGATGTGACGGATCGCACCGGCGAGTCGTATGAAAAATATAAGGAGGATCGAACTAAAGCCGACGTGATTGTTAAGGGCATACCAGAACCAACCGACGCACAGTATTTGAAGAAGATAGAAATATTAGGAAGGGAGATCGCTCATAGAATCGGCGATCAGCTTCCTAGGCAATGGGAAGCGGTGCCAATTATTCAGGAGGGCACGGCCTAAATGTTGAACGTCAGACGCCCGCGAAATCGCGGGCGTTTTGTCTTGACGGAATTCAAAATTTCGGATAGGGTCATATGCCGCCGTTCAATTGGAGGTTCGGTACATGGGAAATGGCCCGCGATGTTCGTCCTGCGGCGATTGGCCGCTCGAGAACCTGGTCGTCCTTTGCTCGTCTTGCGTCGATCTTGACGGGGTGAGCGCATACTGCCGCGGATGCGATACGCGTTTCCGCTTCACGATCCCGCAGGCGCGCGCCTTGTTTGTGACCATGGGAAAGAAAATCTCGTACGCCAGGCCCGGTGTCGTCATCGTTTTCTTGGAGCGATGCTCGCTTTGCCGCACGGATTGCGAACCGCAACTGTACCCGAGCCGCATCCTCGTCGCCGAACTTGCTCACGACGCCTCGGTTCATTGACCACCCCGTTCGACAGGCTCACGGCCTTCGGCGGGGATTTTTTTATCGCGCAAAAAGACGACCGTTGTCGGTCGTCAGAGCGGGCATCACCGTTTGTCCTCGCCGCGCTGGATGCGGCTCTGGAGTTTCGGCGAGAGCGAGGCAAGTACGAGCGGCTTTCGCGCCCTGGGTCGCGCTTTCGCGAGCGTAGAAGCCCGCGAGCCAGGCATCGACGCTGTTGCGCGTCCAGAAGCTGATCATGTGCGTCGCCGTTCCAATTGATCCCTGAAGTCCGGTTGGTTTGGACATGTTACCTCCCTTCCGTCCGCGACGCGGGTCGTGGAAAAAAGGGAACGGCGCAGCGAGTGTCGCTGCGCAGGGCGGGGTCACGCGACTTCCGGGTGCGCGCACGAACCGTCGCACGGCTCGCACGTGACGCGGTGCGTCTGGAAGAAGCCGGTGTCATGGCCGGCCAACCAGTCGAACGACGTGATGGTCTTCACGTGCACGTCGCCGAGACACACGGATATCCCCCTGCTGTCGCGCTTACAGTAATAGCTGTCAAAGCGCGTTCCAGACAGCGGACGATCCGAGGCGAACAGCGCGGCCGCCGTGTCGTCAAACTCGATCCGGCTCGGGACCGACCCGTCGACGAATTTCGTCTCCTTGCCGGCCTTCTCGAGCATGGCCCGCAGATCTTCCTGCCGACGGTCCGGACGGCACGACCCGTCGCACGCGCTAAATACAGGCTCCTCCTCATCGTCGTCCGTCCTCACGCGGAGACTGTCCTCGTAGTACCTCGCGTGGCGCGTGCCGTCGCAAAGGAGTTGAAGGTTGTCGCCGTCCGTGGACAGCGTCTCAAAACAGGTGAAACCAACGAGTGCTTTATGCATTTGTATTCCTCCCATTTGCCCGCGATGCGAATCGTGGAAAAATGGGAAGCCGGGATGCGTGACGCATTCCGGAAAGAGGGCTGTTGTTCGTTGGATCAGGCGGTTGGTTTGGCGATGTCGAGCAGGTCGAGGACCCGCGCGGCCCAACCAGTCCCTTTCAGGAATTCGTCGTGCATCCACGCCCGATCCTTTTGAAGCCACCCGCCGCCCATCCCTCCGGAGATGTGCATGCGGTTTGCCTCCAGGAATCTTTCGGTCGTGTCGAAGCCGTACGCGTTCGTCGCCTGCTCCAGCGACAATTCCGCTTTTTGAAGGATGAGCTTCATTTCCTCGTCGGTGCGAGGCCGTCTCAGGCCCGCTCCCACGCTGTAGATGGCACAGCCTCCCCAGGCCTGCAGGTCCATCTCGCGAAGTAGCTCGCTGATCCGTGCCTTTTTTCCGACGCAGAGCCACGGAATGGACAGATAGATCTGCCCGCCGCAATCTCCCTCGAGTACCAGCCAAACGTCGGCGAGCGCGTTCCTCCGATCGCGCTTCGCTACGCGGCGCAATAGTTTGTGAAGTTGTCTTCCGATTCGTTTTTCAATCTTTCTCTTGAATCGAATTGCGTTCATGATTCCTCCCTTTCATCCGCGATTCGAGTCGTGGAAAAAAGGGAAGGGTCCAGTGAGACTGGACAGGATGACGACTACGCCCCACGAGGCAGGCAGAGGGACCAATGGTCCTCGTCGCACTCGTGCAAGTTGTAGTGTCGGAACACGCGGAAGTGCGTCGGCGCGGACACCGAGCATGTTCCGGGTTCGGCAACGGCGTGCGCGTGCGCCATGGTGACTGCCTGCGCGTACCAAAGCCGTTCGCCGAGAACTCGCGGGGAAAGGTCGAACATCCCCCGGCTTTCCACGACGCTCCAGCGTTTTTTCTGGAGATCGCGGAAGTCCACGCAGCCGCATGGGCGGTCGAACTGGACCGTCACCGTGCCGCCCAGGAGGTGCGGGCGCTGCCGCTTGAGCTCCTCGCGCGTCGGGAGCCGGTAGCCGTGCTCGGCGTACACGTAGCTGTCCGAGCCCTCGTCCATCATTTCGACGAATGCGGCCTCGGTTTCCTCGTACGTGTCGCACCTCGCAAGGACCGCGCATTCGCCCTGCGCTTCCACGATGGTGTCGCCGCACGCGCGGGACACGATCCAGAGTTGGCCGTTCTCCATGGGGAAGACCGCGAGTTCATTTTCTGCGCTCATGGGATGCTCCTTGCCAAGGGGTAGAGAAATGTCCGGCGAAACACTCGCGGGACGATCCTCCCCTCGGTTCGCGAACGCGTCGTGAACGGAGGGGAGGAACGGAGACGTGAGATCGAATTGGCAAATGCGTGGGAACTCGGGGTCGTACCGGAAGCTCAGGCGGACGCGCTTGGGCGATGCCAGGCGCTCGGGCGCTCCCACGAGCTTTACGACGTAGCGCACCGCCACGTTTGGCACGCACATCCAACACGACACCGGGATCAGAAGCTTGCGTCCGAGCATCTCGTCGTGCGAACACTCGACGAGCGCGACCCAGCAGGTCGGGGACATGCGGTGCAACGAGTCGATCCTCGCCAGCTGCGAGGCGATGTCGCGCAGGCCCCGGTCGGAGATGTGGGGAACGCTGGAATCTTTCGGGTGTCGGCGCATGGGAACTCCGGGATGGGGGGTGGAGCGACTAACTTGTTTCATTCCCTTCCGTCCGCGACGGAATCGTGAAGAAAAGGGAATGGGGGAGCGCGGCCGAATGTGCCGCGCTCCCCAAGAAGGCTCCTTAGCGGAGGCCTGTCGTGTTGCTTCGTCACGCCCGTCGCGTGCCGGAGCGGTTCCTTGCTTGAGTCGTTTTGTCAGGACGACTGCCGGGGTCGTACGCGTGATGATAGACGCGTCGACCAGCCCGGTCGCACCGTGTGCGCTTGCGGAAGGAACGATGGAGAATCGTTCGCCTCAGAACGGCACGCGTACGTGCCGCCCCTTGGCCCCCCCGTGTCTTTTCCTAACCCGGGAATCTGGCTGCGATCGCGCTGGGGACGCGGTCGTGGCCATGTTTCCGGGTTGGAGCGACCGAGTCCGTCTCTTAGTGACGGACTCCTCGATTTGGGGTTTGGTTAGCAAAAGACCCGGGGCGAGAACGTTTCCGTTTCGCTTGCCCCAGGTCTTTTGTTGTCCGTTCGAATCTCTCCTCTCGCCGTCTCGTTCCAGCTTGTTTCAAGTGTCGCCTTCAACGTGACAAGCGGTACGTTAGCATAAGAGAATTAGTTTGTCAAGAGATTAGTGTACAGGATGATGGAAAGTCGTTCTACTTAGCGATAATTATCTTATTAATTACGATAAATCCTATGTATTCTCAATAATACTAGGGATGAAGTATTGACAACCATATGGTTTTATGGTATAGTTTCGTCGCAATCGTCGAGAGGCGGTTGTTCAAAAGCGTGCGTCAACCGGCGCACGCAAAACTTAAGGGCTCGGAGGCCCAAATGTTCTAGAACCTACTGAAATCTATCGCGCGGGGCCGGCACTCAATGTGTTTGACCCCGCGCGTCCTCTCCCTTTCGAGGTCGCAAGACGTCCGAAGAGAAAGAAAAGCATCCCCGTTTCGGGGATGCTTTCGTTTCGTTAGGTTTTGCATGATGAGCTCCAGGCGGCGTTGAACAATGCCCGCATGGTGTCTGCCACGGCCTTGCTTTCAAGGATCACGACGACCGGATGGCCGATGAACGTCATGAGCGAAATGTAGTTCCCGTAGATCGAGACATCGCCGTGGAATTCGCCGAACTGTTCGTCGAGCCTGCAATATTCGACGCCTTCGCGACGGAATCGAATGTCTCCCCGATGGAGCATGCGAAGCGTCTTGATCTCATTCCAAGAAACGGCCTTGCGCGAAACCTGGATCGATTCCGAATTGAGGTGCGCGTATACATCATCGAGATTTGAGATCTCGTACATCGCGTTCGGCTTTGCCTGGGCGAGCTGGTCGAAATAGGCGGGAAGGGCCTCCTCGCCCTCGTAGACCTTCACCGCGGGTTTGATGCCTCCGGACATGAGATGCAGAGTGCCGATCATCTGTTCGATGTCGGAAAGCGTCGAGGCGAACTTCTGCTGTTCCTCCTTCAGGTACGAAACGATCCGATGCGGGTCTTCGGAGGTGAATATTTTTCGTTTTCCAAGCATGGAAGACGACATGAGCCCGCGCTTTTGCAAAAGCTCGATCGCCTCGTATGCGGCCGTGCGGGAGACGTTCGCCTTCTTGGCAATGTGTTGGACCGTGGACGGGCCGAGCTCGAGCGTGGCGAGATAGATTTTTGATTCGCTTGGGAGGAGCCCGACGTCCGTGAGCAGTTGCTTGATGTCTTTTGGCATAGAATATTACGTGCCTTCGCCCGCGACTCTCAGGACTTCATCGACCGTCGTGACTCCGTCGAGGCACTTGAGCATGCCGTCCTGCTGCATGGTGATCATCCCTTGGTTTTTTGCGAGCTGGCGCACTTGGTACTCGTCGATCTTTTCCGAGAGCGCGCCGCGAATTTCCTCGGTCATGAGCAGGATCTCGTAGATGCCGACGCGTCCCTTGTAGCCGGTGCCGTTGCATTCCTCGCATCCCGTTCCCTTGTAAAACTTCCATTGATCCGGCGACGGAACCGTTTCGCCCGATGTGGAAGGAACGTCGAGCAGGATTTTTTTCACGCGTTCGAGCGTTTCGGCATCGAGCGACACCTCCCGCTTGCATGCCGGGTGGATGATGCGAGTGAGGCGCTGACCGATGATCGCGTTAAGCGCCGGGGCGAGCAGGAACGGCTTGACTCCCATGGAGATAAATCGGGGAAGGGCGCCGGCCGCGTCGTTGGTGTGGAGGGTGGAGAGCATGAGATGGCCGGTGAGCGCGGCATTGATCGCGGTCTCGGCCGTTTCCAAGTCGCGGATTTCACCGACCATGACGATGTCCGGATCCTGGCGAAGAATCGAGCGCAAGCCCGAGGCAAACGTGTATTGCTTCGAGTGGTCGATCTGCGACTGGTTGATTCCCTCGAGTTTGTATTCGACCGGATCCTCAAGCGTGATGATCTTTACGTCCGGCGAGTTGAGCCTGCGCAGCACGGCGTAGAGCGTGGTGGTCTTTCCGGAACCGGTCGGACCCGTGGTGATGATCATGCCGTGCGGCTTCTCGATTTCGCGCAGGAGTTTTTTCTCGGAACCCGGACGCAGGCCCAGGCCGGCGAATTCGACCGCGATCGATCCCGGACGCAGGATGCGCATGACCACGGATTCGCCCCAATTGGTCGGAATGGCGGAGACGCGCACGTCCGTGTCGCCTTCTTTGAGAAAGATTGTGAACCGTCCGTCCTGGGGTCGGTCCGTGACGTTGATTTTTAATCCGCTGATGAGCTTGATGCGGGAGACGATTCTTTTCCAAAAGTCATGCGGGAGCTCCGCGACGTCCTGAAGCATGCCGTCCACGCGGAAGCTGATTCCGACGCGGTGTTCCTCGGCCTCGACGTGCACGTCCGAGGTTCCGAATTGGATTGCCGCGGCCATGATGATGGTCATGATGTCCGTCACGGACGCCTTGTTGAGCACGCGCTGGATGTCGGCGAAGGTCTTGAGCTCTCCCTTGAATCGGTTGAGCTCCTCGTCCGTCACCTTTACGCCCTTCACGATCAGCTTGATCTTCGGAAGCACGTCATACAGTTTCAGGGCGACGCGCAGCGATTCCTCGGAAATTTTGTAAACCCCGCCGTTTGCCTGCAGGCGTTCCGCGATCTGAAAGACGAGCTCTTTGACCGACGGATCCTCGGGGTTGACGGCGCCGAGCCGAAATTCCGATCCGCTATACAAAAAGCAAACGGCCTTGAGCGCCTCGGCCTGTTCTTTCGGAAATTGGCCGATGGCTTCCGGGCTGATTGGAAATCCCTTGAGGTTCACGTAGGACAATCCCGTTGTCGCCGCTTGGCGTTTCGTATCGTCCTCAAGCTCGCGCAGGCGAACCTCCCTCATTTTTTCCTCGAATTTTTCCTGAACCGTAGACTCCGGTCCAGTTGCCTGCGTTCCGGAAGACGAGTCTCCTTTGGCGGAGATGAGATCCTCGATCGATTGCGTCAGTTTCGCCATACTGGGGACAGTATAACATGGGAGGAAAATTAAAAGATACAAGATACAAATGCCAGGTTTTGTTTCTTGTATCTTTTAATTTTCCTATCTCCCCCTCCAGACGCGTTGGATTTTTGAGATGATCGTTCGTCTTGCGTTCGCGTGGTCGTAGAAGCGCGTCCATACGGCATATTGGAACGCGGTCGTGGCTCCGGCAAACGCAAAGATCATCAGGATAAGCGCGGCCGCGCCGAGCACATTGACGGTCAACAGCAGGAAATAGCTTCCCATGAGCAGGGAAACGAAGATGAGAATCGCGAACGGAATCGACACGACGGCCACCGTCGCGACGAACCCGAGCGCGGCGACGAGCGCGGCGCCGAACAGAAGCAGTCCCGTTTCAAACGCGGCAAGCCAGTGCGCGCGAAATTGCGAGAGGGCATGGTGGATCGCGTCGAGGGAGTGGCTCCCGGTTCTCACCGCGTGCACCGACGCGAGCATGAATAGCACGGAGACGACGATGGTCAGCGGAAACGCGATGAGGAATGCGAACATGGCCCACGCCGCGGACGCTCCATCCGCGCGCGCGACGAGCAGGAACATCGGAAGCGCGGAGAGCAGGATGATCAGGAGCTGCGCGGCCTTGTTGAGAACATTGAGTCCGAGCAGGTGCCAGAAGGAGGAACGTCCCGCGGCCGCGGCTTGCGCGTCCGGAATTGCCTTACGGCCCACGCCTTCGATGAGCGCTCCTTGGCTGACGACCGACGCGACGATCGCGGCCGCCCCAAAGAGGACGAACGTGGTTGCCAGGATGGTGAGACGGGACGGATCCAATTCGATCGCGTCGCGCACGTAACGGCCGAACAGTTCCGTTCCCGTGAAGGTGCCGTTCAACATGCTGACGTAGACGTCGCGCGTCACGGTCAGTTGGCGGACCCCCTTCGCGGCCGTTTCGCATACGCCGCCCGTTGAGAGAAGCGCGGCAAACAAACCGAAAACCCACAACGCCTTGCGTTCCCATGCGACGCGCAGCGCGTCGCGAAACAGGGAACGATACATCGTCGTGGGTTTTTTGCTGGGCATAGTCCTCCACCCCTCGCGGGGCCTTATGCGAACAGCGCCTCGAATTGGTCTTTTTCGATCGTCTCCTTTTCAAGCAGGGTATTGGCGATCTTGTCGAGGTACGCTTTCTTTTCGCGGATTATACCACGCGCGGTCTCCATCGCGCCATGCACGAGTTTCGTGACCTGCTCGTCGATGTCCTGCGCGGTCTTCTCGGAATAGTTGCGCGTCTCGTGCATTTCCTTTCCGAGGAAAATCATTTCTTCCCGCTCTCCGAACGTGCGCGGACCGAGCTCGCTCATGCCGTAACGCACCACGAGCTCGCGCGCGAGCCGGTTGCAGTGCTTGAGGTCGCTTGAGGCTCCGGTCGTAATGTCTCCGAACGTCTCCTGTTCCGCCACGTATCCTCCGAGCGACATGGCGAGATCCGCGAGGAATTGCTTGCGGCGGTGAAGGCGACGGTCCTCGGACGGAAGGTGCATGGTGTATCCGCCCGCCGAACCGCGGCTGATGATGGACACCTTATGCACGGGATCCGCGTCCGGCATCATCTTCGCGACCAGCGCGTGCCCGGCCTCATGGAACGCGGTGATCTTCTTTTCCTCGTCGTTCATGACGTAGGACTTTCGTTCCGGCCCGAGCAGGACCTTCTCGATGGACGTGAGCACGTCCTCGCTCGTGACTTCCTTCGCGTTGGAACGTCCTGCCCGGATTGCCGCCTCGTTCAGAAGGTTCATGAGGTCCGCGCCGGAGAAACCGACCGTGCGTTCCGCCACGCGGCGCAGGTTCACGTCCGTCGTCAGGGGCTTGCCCTTCGCGTGCACCTTGAGGATCGCCTCGCGTTCATTGATGTCCGGAAGGTCGAGCGTGACGCGCCGGTCGAAGCGGCCCGGTCGCAGGAGCGCCGGATCGAGCACGTCCGGCCGGTTGGTCGCCGCGATCACGATTACGCCGAGGTTGGGTTCGAACCCGTCCATCTCGGTGAGAATCTGGTTGAGCGTCTGCTCGCGTTCGTCGTGGCTGCCGCCGAGTCCGGACCCGCGTTGGCGGCCGACCGCGTCGATCTCATCGATGAAGATGATGCATGGCGCGCTCTTCTTCGCCTTCGCGAACAGGTCGCGCACGCGGCTCGCGCCCACGCCCACGAACATCTCTACGAACTCGGAACCGGAGATGTAGTAAAACGGCACGTCGGCCTCGCCGGCAACCGCGCGCGTCAGGAGCGTCTTGCCCGTTCCCGGCGGACCCATGAGCAGCACGCCCTTCGGGATCCTCGCTCCGAGGTCCGAAAACTTTTTTGGATGTTTCAGGAATTCCACGATTTCGGAAAGCTCTTCCTTCGCCTCGATCGCCCCAGCGACGTCCGCGAACTTTACCTGCTGCTTCTTGTCCGTGAACTCGCGCGCGCCGCTCGCGCCAAACGACATCGCCTTGTTGTTGGCTCCCTGCATCTGGCGGAGCATGAAGAAGAACAAGACCATCAAAAGCACGATGGGCAGCAGCGAGGGAAGGATGTACCCGATGAAGTATCCGCCCACGGAATTCTTTTTTATCGTGATGTTCGCGGCCTTGAGCTGGTCGGCCGTGACGCCGTAGCTCACGAGCAGCTCCTCGACCGTGCCGTCACCCTGCGTGGCGGCCTTCATCTTGCTTCCGTCCGCGAGTTCCGCGACGAGTGAGTCGCCTTCCACGACCGTGGATTTGACTTCGCCGGCCTGAACGCGTCCGGCAAGCTCGCCGACGGATACTTCGGTCGGCTTGTTGCCGCTCACCGAGTACGTTGAAAAAACAACGCCGAGGATAATGACGGCGAGAATGGCGACGATGACGTTTTTTGAAAGTGGTTTCATAGGGGTTCAATGTCGCGGTTACTCTAGATGAATCGGAACGTTCAGTCAATCGTTGCTCAGTATACCAAACGTTCGTCTGAGAAAAGAAAAAAGCGGACCATCTGCGGTCCGCCGCGGTTATCGTGTCTCTTTGAGATCGATGAATTCGTCCTCCCTCCAGCTCCCCGAATATCCATTTTTCGCGATGTCCTCGGCAGTGCTTCTGGCCTCCGGGCCCGTGAGAAGCTCGGCGCAGTACGCGATCGTTCCTTGCTTCCTAAGCGCAAAGACGATCCTTTTTCCGGAACTCGTGATTACGAAGTCGCGCGGCCGTGCCGGTTGGCCGAGGGTCTTTCTTTCACCAAGCGAGACGGCGACATGGATCGTGTCGCTCACCGTCATGATGAGGACACTTTCATCCCACGTCAGCTCGAGGCCGGCGGACCCATCAATGCAGACAACCACTCCTTTTTCAAAGAAGTATCCCTGATCTCCACTTTCCGTGTCGTCCGCGTATTTCGTCAACACGAGGAAGGCCGGTTGGGTCAGCGCGTTCCGCACCAAGGAAACGGCATCGCGCTGTTTCTGGAGTTCCGCCAGTTGTTCGTCGATTCCTTTGATGAGGAGCGCAAGGCTGTCCCCGCGCCTGATGATTCCGTCGTTTAGCATTCGTTTCTCCCGTCGTCGATTTGGTTGTCAGAATCGCGACTCAAGAAGATATACGGGAATCGCAAGATTGTCAACGGGTG
>Ga0172379_10007572_pt1 | contig 14043 bp, 13 predicted proteins | sample GrowelOW334metaG_FD_119756 | JGI IMG/M metagenome (GOLD analysis project Ga0172379, IMG submission 119756) | Groundwater microbial communities from an aquifer near a municipal landfill in Southern Ontario, Canada - Groundwater well OW334 metaG | ecosystem: Environmental > Aquatic > Deep... | reverse complement strand
CTCCTCCTCCGAAGTCTACCGAGGAAGCCCCCTTTTTTCTGTATTCTGAAAGAAATCCGGCGATCTCGCGAGTCGTGAAGCCGCCGCCGCTCATGGATGGAGAAGCGCAGAATGAACACACGCAGTTGCATTTATACCATGTGACTATTTCGATCTTCTTCACTGCCATTCCGCTCCATTCTTTCACAATAGTGAGACGTCCGCCGGGTTCCTGCATGGACGGCTCTCAGGGTTCCGGCGCTCTCAATCGAAAACATAGAACCCCTCGCATATAATATAATATTCGCAATCCAGGCACTCGGGAACGCGTCTGCGTTTCGAGGCAAGGTATGACCCGAGACTTTGCACCGGCGCGTTCACGAACGCCATGTGTCTGCCGTATTTCTCGGCGTCTGCGCGGGACTCTGGCCAACCAAGCGGCATTCTGCACGGAGGAAGGTTTATCAGATTTATTTTCAGAACGCTCCGAAACTCGGATGCCGCCTTTTCAAATTCCATGATCGCCTTGTCAAATGGCGGCAGGCAACTCTCTTGCGCGGCGCCGAAAGGCGTCGGAAATTGGATGTCCAGCGCAAGAACCCCGAGGCCGGCGAGCCATTCCATCAGCGCTGGCAAGCGAGTATAGTTGCCGGCAGTCAATATTGTGTTTGCGCAGAATCCAACTCGTTCAGGCTTGAGCCGGACGGCGTTCCGGATGCCGAGCGCCGTCTCGCCGAAACTCCCGGCCACGCCGGTCACGCTCTCATGGCTTTCAGCGTCATGGCCGTAAACAGATATGTGAAGGTCAGAGATTCCGCTCAGCAGAAGCCGTGATGCGAAATCGCGAGAGGCGAGTTTCCTCCCGTTTGTTGTCACGTTTATCCGGTTATAGCCCAGCGCCCGGGCCGTTCCGATTATTCTCAGAAGATCGGGATGGAGCGTCGGTTCGCCGCCGTCCAGGTCCAACATTGTCACGCCGCGGCGTGAATACTCCGACATGAGTTCAGAGCAGGCTTCAAAGCTCATGTTGCGCTTCGGCCTGCCTCCCACAGCGCACATCACGCACTTGTTGTTGCAGCGGTATGTCAGATTGATTATGAGTTTCTCCGGCTCGGATTCTCTCATCCTCATCCTGAAGCTGTGGAGCATGCGTCTGATTTTTTGTAATCCAGCCTCTCCGCCCGAATCGAGGCCTTCGCTGAAAAAATCGAAATAATTTGACGCCTCGAATAAGTCTTTTCCGCCTTCCGAGGTAAATTTGCCGCGCAGGGAGGAACCCGGCAGGGGAACGCAGAACTGAATCAGCGGTTCCGCTCTGCGCTCGGCGGACAGCGCGCGCGCGTACTCTAAGGTCGTGTTCACTTCAGCTATGGTTTCTCCGGGAACGCCAATCATGTAATGGACGCGCATCGGCAAACCATATTCGGCGCACCATGCGGCGGCTTTGCTGATCGAAGACAAGTCCAGCCTTTTTTTCAGAATGCCGTTTCTTATGCGGCCCGAGGCGCTTTCCGCGCTCACAGTCAGCGAAGGGGAAATCAGGGAAAGTGTTTTTACATGCGATTTTTTGAGGCGGTCTGCTCGAAGTCCGTTCACGAACGAAACTTTCAGGCCGGCGGTTTGGAATGTCTCAAGCGTTTTGGCGAAGTCATCCGGATCCGCGTTCGCCAACCCGTCGAGAACGGCAATGCCCGCTATGTCATATTTGCTTTTCAGGCTCTCAAGTTCCTCTTGCATTCTCTCTGTTGAAATCCGCCTGTATGTTCTGCGCTGCGAAATAGCGGTCCCCGAACAGAAGGAACAGTTGTAAAGACAACCCCGAGACGTAACAACAGGAAGAACAGGCATTATATCGGCAAAATCGGCTCTCCTCCCGGTGGATTTAAAAAAACGGTTTAGAAACTCTATGTAATATTTAACATTAATCAGGTTCCATGACGGGAACGGCATCTTGTCAGGATTCTCAGTTATTTTTCCGACAATCACTCTCCGTTCCCGCGCATCTTCCGAGTGGATATTCTTCAACCACTTCACAGCAGCCGCCTCAGTCTCATACCGCATCAGAACGTCAACTTCGGGATAGTTATTGAGGAATACTTCGCCGGAATAATCCACATAATGCATACCTCCAAAATATGCATCGGCGGCGGCAATTGGCGTGTCTGGAAACAGTTTTCTGAAATTCCTAAAAAAAGCGGCGAGGCAATCATCGTGGGCGAACGGCCTGTTAAAAACACTGACGCACACAATCGCGGAGTCGAAACTCAGCCGGACCGATAGGCTTGCCAGTTCTTCCGGCTGACAACCGGCGAGAAAACGGTTGTTATCCAGCGGAAAGACGTCGCTTCCCGGCAAAGAAAAGGAATCCAGGACATTCACGTCGAATCCTTCGGCGGCGATTGCCGAGGCGTGCTGTAGAGCGCCGAGATTCGCGAAATACGGATAGTCGATAAAATCCCTTTCCACGACTGCGGGAGGGTTAACAATCAGAGCCTTGCCGGTTTTTCCGTAAGATTGAATTTTCACAGCCTCTTCTTCCGAAGTTGCCGGCGCGTCTTTTCAGAATAGATGCGCCGGCATAGTCGTTCATCGGTTTATTCGAAGAGTTTAACACAGCGTCTTCTTTATTGCCATGCGCCGTCCTCATACAAGGGCAGGAGCGGATACTCGCATCTATCGCCTCAGTATCAAAGGGCAGCGGTGAATTGAATAAGCAGACGGAGCGGAGTTGTAATAAAAAATCCTTATCCGATGTATTTTTATCCTGATAATCTGCTCGAGATTATCCTGATATTTCAGAAAGGCAAGTTTGACTACAAATCGGTTAGTGCGGATGTCAGGAAAAGATCGAAGATTGATATTAAGGAATTTCAAGAAAATAGATGGTATTCGACGCTTTGGGAAATGACCAATGTGCTGCCTGGATCTCCGTTAGAAAAAGGCATAGCCGCATTCCCTGAAGAACTTCCATATCGTGCTATAAAACTGTTTTCCTATGTCGGGGAAACTGTTCTTGATCCTTTTGCAGGCTCCGGGACAACGATGAAGGTAGCGCGGCGGCTCGGAAGGAATTCTATAGGAATCGAGATAAATGAGAACCAAGTCCCAGTCATTAAGGAGAAAATCGGGTTTGCTGGACAGGAAAGCGCCAATGATGGTGGAGATACCTTTGAAATAATTGTCAGAAAAGAAGTTGGTCAAGCGGCGCCTGCGAAAAGCGCTGAACCGTTGCAGACTCTGTTTGATAGGGCAGGGTTGTAACATGGACTCCGAATATATTGCACAGATAAAAACTCTCTTGACAAATTGTCAAATCTGCCTAACCTTGGCCCCAAATCGGCGCTTATTTCGCGTGATGAACATAATGAAGATTCGCAGTCGGAAAATGAAATATTATGCAAGATCAAAGTTGATGAAACTCTGTCTGAAAGCGATATTCGGGCCAGGTGGACAAAAGTTTTCAAAATCCTTTTAGGTGAAGGCGATGGCAATGGACAAAAAGAATAAAAACTCGAGTGGCTATCTATTACCGGGTATCCAGCCACAAGCAGGAAGAGAAATACGGGCTTGATGCGCAACGAAGAATATTGCCTGATTATTGCATGAAAATGGATTGGTATCACGACAGTGAACTTGTTTATGATGAGGGCGGGGTATCTGGAGAGACAATAAGTGAAAGACCTGAAATGCAGCGGTTGCTTAGGGATGCGGGAAATAAGAAATTTGACACAGTGCTGGTCATTGAGATGGAAAGGCTTACGAGAAGTAAAGATCTCCATGATTTAAATACCATAAAAAAGGCATTTAGGGAAAACGGCATCAAAATCGCTACAACCGGTCAATTTTACGATTTGAATGACTTGGAAGATGATTTTCTTAGCGATTTGTTCGGAGCGCTATCAAAACGAGAAAAACAAAAAATACTGGCACGAGCAGAACGGGGGCGGCAGGAGAAGTTAAAACAAGGCGGACATATTGGTTGTGGGATTCCGTATGGATATGACTATGACAATAACAGCCATTTATTCGTCATAAATAAGGAAGAGGCTGAATGTGTGGATTTTCAAGAGTATAGCCAAAGGAATGACGTTAGCGGAGATAATACGCCATCTAAATGAACAGGGAGTTCCGACAAAGCGGAAGAGAAGAAAGGAAAGGGTAAATAGTAAGTTTTCTATGTCTGGAAAATGGGATAAATCCAAAGTTAAGACATTACTCAGCCGCAGGTACTACGCGGATGGCGCCTTGCACCAAGTTGGATATACAATAGAAGACGTATTCCCAAAATTGATTACTATGGATCAGTTTAAGGCGGCTCAGGACAGGTTGGAACAAAACAGAAAGTTTTACGGAGATGGGAAGGCAAGAAATTTCTACATGTTGTCAGGTTTGTTGGTCTGTGACCATTGCGGTGGAAAGCTTTCAGGTTTCATGATGGATGTGGGAAGAAAATCTTGGAGAAATAAGAAAAAGGTTTACCGGTGCATGAGGCATTATAACCGTAAAAATGGTTTAAGCGATGCTGACTGTCCCTGTGCACATATAAATGGTGAAATGATAGAAAGTGAGATCTGGGAAGCAGTTGTAAAGATTCTGACCAATCCTCAGATTATTTTTGAAAAGCTTCGGGAATATGAAATTAACAACGGCGCTGAAGAGGTAGAAGTAAGGAGTCAGATTCAAAGGCATGAAGAAAAGTTGACAGAACTAGAAGGAAAAATAAACAGGCTGTTTTCACTCTTCGAGGAAGGACATGAACATATATCTTCAGATGTTCTTAACGACAGGATTGGAAAGATTAAAATTGAACAGGATGAGATCCGTGGAAAGATTGAAGTATTGAATAATCGGAATCAGCAGGTCATAGACGAACAGAAGTGGATGAAGCGGTTTGAGCAGTCAAAAAAGAAAATTGAGAAGAAGTTGGGAGAAGTGACGCAGGCGGAAAAAAGGGAAATAATTCGTACAATGATAACCCGAATTCATATCCAATACGAAGCGACAGAAGCCTTCATATGGCAAGCTGAAGGCGTATTTAACCCAGTGAATACAGGCTTTTATGCAGGGACTTTCATTCGGAGTGATAGGATTCGAACCTACGGCCTCTGCGTCCCGAACGCAGCGCTCTAAGCCAAGCTGAGCTACACTCCGTACTGCCTGCCGCGCAACGCGGCACGACATCATTTTATAGCGCTATTTTGGGAAAAGTAAAGTGATAACTGAAGATAGGGATCCGGGTTGAACGATCTCACAAAAAAAGATCGGGCATCTTTTTAACAAGCAATTGAAAATAAACGTGTTCGGTCGCCCTGTTCATAGCGGTGACGCTGAACTTGTCGCCCGCGCCGGCGAGCGCCGCGGCGGATAGGCCGCCTGCGATTTCCGGGGATTCTAATATGCTCTTTATCGCGCCGGCGAGAGCCGCGGAATCAGCCGGCGGAACCAGAATCCCGTTGACTCCGCTCTCGATCAGCGACGGCACGCCGCCGACAGCCGTCGCAACTATAGCGCGCCCGGCGCACATCGCCTCGACTATCGCTTTCCCGTAGCCTTCGTTCAAAGACGGCATTGCGAAAACATCCATCGCGTGCAGCAGGTCGGGCACGTCGCGCCGCAGGCCCGTGAATCGCGCGCGCGTTCCGACTCCGAGTTCGCGGGCGAGCGCTTCGAGCGCAGCGCGGTCCTCGCCATCGCCGACGAGCAACAGATGAGGCGCTGGCTCAATGTCTTTCAACTGCGCGAACGCCTCAACGAGATATTTCCCGCCCTTTATCGGGTCCAGCCTCGCCACTGTCCCGATCACCGGCGAGCCCGCAGGAATGCCGAGCTGTTTTTTAACTTCCTCCGGCGGCTTTTCAGGACTCTCGAATTTTTCGAGCGGAACTCCGCTCGGCATGGTTATGAAAAGCTCGCGCCAGCCGATTCCCAATTTCAGGTGATCCTCGATTTCGAGGTCGGTCAGACAGAAAATGAGGTCCGAACAACGCGCCCCGATTTTTTCAAGCGCGACAAAAATCTTCGTCTTGAGTTTCCCGAAGAATCCGTAGAAAATGTGGCCGTGCGTACTGTAGACAACCACAGGCGCGCCGGCGAGATGCGCGGCGAGGCGGCCGATGAATCCGGCTTTCGACGTGTGCGCGTGCACGATGTCGAAACGCTCGCGGCGGATCAGCCTGTACAGCTTCCATAGCGCTTTAATGTCGTTCGCCGGGGACGGGTTGCGCTTTAGTTCCGGCATCAGAGTGAAGCTCGCGCAGGCCGCTTTCAGTTCGCCGAGTTCTTCGCCGTCCAACTGGCTCACCGACCCGCAAACGAGGTGCGACTCGAACCGCTCGCGGTTCATCCCCTTGATCAAGTCGATAACGTCCACCGCCGAGCCGCCGAGGTCCATGCGAGTGATGATTCGCAGCAACTTAATCCGCCTGCGCGGCGCGCCTTTTTCAGCGGCGTTGTCCGGCGCGAATGAACCCATTATCGTTTTCCGCCTATTATTTCGAGATAACTATTTTCCGTCATCCCGGCGACTTTGTCCCAAGTGAAATTATCCAGCGCGTATTTACGGAAGCTCTCTCTTCGCGCCGCCAGATCGTCGAGCCGGTCCAGCCAGAAAAGAATGCGTTCCGCGAGCGATTCGGGCGACGCGGCATTCGAGAGAAATCCGGGGTCGAGAGGGCGGAGCAGTTCCGGCGTTGCGCCGACCGGCGTGCCTATCACCGGCGTTCCGCAGGCGAGAGCCTCGACAGTCACCAGTCCGAAGCCCTCGAGCGAGCGCGTCGGCAGAACAAAAATGTCGGCCGCCTGAAAGTAGAGCGGTAGCCGTTCATCGGGGATGAATCCCTCGAAGCGCGCGCAGCCGCCAAGCCCGAGCGAGGCCGCTTTTGCCTTCAAAGTCCCGCTTTGGTCGCCTGAGCCGCCGATCGAAAGGAATGCGTCCGGCCGCCGCGATTTAACCGAAGCCATCGCTTCCAATAAGATATCAATGCCTGTCCTTGCGGTCAGATTCCGGGATGTGAACAGAACCGGCCTGTCTTTCGGAAATGAAACCGCGGCGCGCGCAGCCGGCCGGTCGGCCGCGGGCGCGAATCGCCCGGTGTCTGCGCCGCCGGGGATTTTGTATATTGTTTTGGACGCCGCTTCCGGATGCAGAGCCAGCAGCTCGCTTTTCATGTAGTCGCTCATCACAATTATTGCGTTGCAGCGCAGAAGAATCTTTTTTTCGATCGCGCGTCTCGCGTTCCGCGCGGCGCCGCCGGCCTTGCCTGTTTTGAGCTCATATTCAGTCGACCACGGCGACAGGAAATGATATACCGACGGCGTTTCGCCGATGCCTTTAAGAAGCAGAGCGCTTGCCGCAGATTTCGGCTGGCTGAAAGCTACAATGTCGCACGCGCCGCCGCAAAGGCAGCGGTCGAACTCGCGGCCGCAGTTCAGCGCCGCCGAGATTTCTTTGAGTCTCGGGTTGCCGGAAGCGGAAAAAAAATTGAAGTCAAGCCCGGAGAACTCGCGTCGAAGGGAATCCGAGCCGTCCATGCGCGGCAGAAGAACGCGGACTTCATGGCCGCGCCGGGCCAGACCGGCTGCGATGCCGAAAAAATTCCGGATTGCGCCGTCCCTGTGTTCCGCCGTTCGAATGTCGGTTGTTGTCAGTATTTTCATAAGCATTAAATATCCGTGGCGGTTTTCGGAGCCCGCCGCTGAGAATATATTACTCCATCCCGGCGTGTTTTTCACGGAAGGCGCGCCATTTTCTGATTATGCGGTTCGGGCCGCTTCATGATTGTTGCGGCTTGTGTTGTAAAATGCTTTAATGTTTGTTAACATAGAATGCCGAGTGTGAAGTTAAAAACCCGATGGAACAAATTACGCGCGAACGTGTTTAAACAGGAACACGAACGATTGCGAATTAAATAATTGAATAAACTGGAGGCCGAATATGCAGCATCATGACACACCACTGGAAGTGATTCGCCGTAGAAGAACGATACGGAAATTTCATTCGGACCCGGTTCCGGACAACATAGTTCAGGAACTTCTGGAAGCGGGAATGTGCGCGCCGTCCGCAGGCGACGAGAAGCCGTGGTTTTTCCTCGCTATTACAGAGAGGACGATTCTCGACAAAATGGCGGTGATTCATCCTTACGCGCTGATGATGTCGCAGGTGCCGGTGGCGATTGTTGTCTGTTGCGACATGAACCACGACCATCTGAAAAATCACGCGGTTCTCGGTTGCGCCGCCGCCACGCAGAACATTCTGCTGGCAGCGGAAGCGAACAAGCTCGGAGCGGCATGGCTCGGCATTTATCCGGAAGCCGACAGGATCGCGAACTTTAAGAAGCTCTTTGATCTGCCGGACCACATTATGCCGTTTGCGCTCATACCGGTGGGACACCCGGGAGAAGAGAAGCTTCCCAAGGGCCGGTTTGACGCATCCCGCATACGCTACAACAAATGGTAATCGGCAAATAACTCACGGACTCTATAATAGGGGCGGCCATTCAGCGCCGCCCCTTATGTCCGCGATCAAAAATGAGCGCCGGCGAACGCGTGCAGGCGCGGTCAACGACATGCTTCCAAAAACCCAATGGGTTGAATACAGGAACAAGGTTAAACTCGGATTCCTTAAATCCGTATACAGGAAGTCGATTCAGCTTTTCGCCAGATTCGCATATTTTAACAGCCTCAGAATATTGCTATATCGCATGATGGGCGTGAAAATCGGGCGGAAAGTCTATATCGGTTTCGACTGCTACATAGACCCCGATTTTTCCGAACTCATAACGATAGAGGACGACGTTATCATCTCGTTCCGAGTGATTATCGTAGCTCATGACCGGAAGCGGGAATACGCAGCCCCAATTGAGATAAAGAGCGAAGCGTTTCTCGGCGCCGGGGCGATAGCGCTTCCGGGTGTTGTAATCGGCTCAAAATCCGTCGTCGGAGCCGGCGCGGTCGTCAGCCGCGACGTTCCCGACGGCGCGACGGTTGTCGGCAATCCCGCTCAAATCGTTAAATCCTCAAGCGAAAAATAAAAACTGTTAAGATATTATTTATTATTACATTTTATATGTTCAGCCTCGGTTGAGCATGTTGCAACGCTTGATTTCTCTCTAAAGATTCTTAAAGCCATGTATTATTAAATTATACCATTATAACTATTAAATACGCTTATTAACTCATTAATAACGATATAATCATTATAAAATAGTAATATAATAATAATTATAGAGTTATAACGCCATAAATAGTAATAAATAGTATATTATGATAGTTATTCGTGTTATTATCAGGAATTCATTTATTTATGCAACAAAAAAAACATTAAACTTTCAGCCGATTGATAATTTCGCAATTTCACTAAAGAAATGGCGTTTTTATGCCGATTAAATTTGTAGGAATATTTATGCGCCTTGTGTTTTTGCAAACAGGAATTGTTTGCATAATTTGAAATACAAAGCAGGAACCGGAGTCACGGAGGATAACGGATGAGTTGCAGGATGCGCAGACCGGACAGGATCGGGTTCGGTTCTTCCAATGATGAAATATCCATAATAATCCATAATGTTTTAGATTTGTTTGGTGTTTTTCCCCGCATTTGTGCCGTGGCATTTCTCGATATCAATTCGATATTCATAAATCTTGCAACCGCTTTGGACGCGGGTTCATTGCGCTCTCAGTTTGGCGAGCCGTTCGTTGGGTTCGCTAAAAAACATAGTTTTGAAAGGAAATTTTAATTATATAGAGATCATCAAAGGAGTGATGAACAGCGGGAAGCGAACTTGAAACACAACTTGTTTTGAAGCGCTCTGCGGTAGGCGTCTTTCGGCTCCGGCGGCAGGGATGAGTGTTTTGGGTTCCCCGAATTATGGATGAGAAGACACAAATGAACTGAATAGCCTGTGGATTCGCGCCCACGGAGGGGTGGCGGCGTGAGGCGGAAGGAGTGCGACCGTCTGCGGCCGGTTTTACGCTCAGGCGGCGCCGGATAGTGATGCCACGGGAACAGAACGGCTATGAAGGCATGGTGTTGGCGCATATGCGCGCGGGCGTCGTTCGCTGTTATTTGCATATTAGCGGAAACCCGGCGCGGAGCGCGGAATTAGCTTTGATATTGGGATGATGATTCGGTTTGATGATGAGAAAGTGATTTTACATATAACCTGAACAGGAAAGGAGGTGAAAAAATAAATGTTTGAAGTGCAAACTAATGTATCAATGATGCTGAACACGAGATCGGTGTACAGCAGCGAGAAGTTGGTAAGAACGACGTCCGAGCGGTTGTCATCAGGGATGAGAATCAATCGCGGAGCGGACGATCCGTCCGGACTGGGAATCTCGTCAACGATGAAGTCGCAATACCGCGGCATTTCGACGGCTCTTGAGAATATGCAGGATATCATGTGCTATCTCGAAGCTCGCGACAAGTCGATGAACGAGCAGATGAACATCGCGCTGAGGATACGTGACTTGGCGGTTCGCGCGGCTAATGACGCGACTCTCACAAGCAGCGATCTCGCAAAGTTGAACAACGAGGCGTCTGCGCTCGCGGCAACTGTTGAAACAATCGGGCGCACATCGACGTTGCGAGGCACGGAAGGCAGCACAAACACTTGCGCAACGCTTTTCGGACCAGGCGAATTGGATATCGTATGGGTGCTCGACCAGACCGGAAGTATGGGCGCGCACCTTACGGCTCTTAGGGATTCCGGCGCGGATCAGATGTTCAACAGTCTGACAGCGAAGAAATTCGATCTTCGAATGGCGGCGGTCGGATTCGGCGTTGGCAACAACGTCACGAGAGATTTGGATCCGGTTAACACGCCAAGGAATGGATCCACTGATGTCCAGTTCATGAACAATCCGGCGTATGTTGCGTTGTCAAACGATGGCGGACGCGTATTCAGGGACAATGCTGGCGATTTTAAAAGTGACATTACGGCAATTGTTCCAAGCAGCGGCAGTCAGGAACGCGGAATTGACGCTATTTTTGAAACAACTCAATTGTTCGGATTGGCTCCATCAGATACCGCGTCCAACATCGAATTCAGGCAGGATGCTCAGAAGGTAATAATGCTTATTACTGATGAGTATTCAATGGACAACAACAGCGCTGGCTCAAACGCCGCGCGAGGAGTGCCGGATTATCTTAAGAACGAGTTGGCTGCGGCAATGACTGCGAAGTACGGCGCCGGAGCGGTCCAGATATGGTCTGTCATTAATTCTGTCGGAAACTTTGGCGGCGCTGCGCAGGATGTCGATTATACCGACATCGACAGCAAAACGTATGCTCTCGATTTAGTGTATGGCGGCACGAACTGGATCAACACTGTTGTCGCGGACATGCAGGGGCTCGGCGGGCCGTACAAGCTCTATGTCCAGTACGGACCTGATGCGGGAGACACCGAACAGATTCAGTTCAAGACAGTCACAGCCGCGACAACCGGGCTGGCGAACGTCAACCTGTCGACCGCTGGCAACGCGCAGGCATCGATCACAACCGCCCAGAACGGGATCGATTTCATCGCTAACGAACAGGCTGCCACGGGAACACTGCAGGAACGATTCAGCAACATGATTAACGATTACACGAAGCAGATGATCAATTTACGAGGAGCGTACTCGACGATCGCGGAGGCCGATATGGCAGATCATGCGAGTCAAATGGCTAAGCAGCAAATCATACTCGACGCATCCATGTCAATTTCAACGCAGGCCCGAGACCTGCCTCGTTCGGCTATTGACCTGATCGCCCAGCAGGGCGTAGGCCAGAAGAACGAACTGTTGCACACGGGCTTGTGAGCCATAGAGGACTCCGGGGGACGGCGGTTTCGAGCCGTCGTCCCACGGAACTCTTCTCCGTGTTGCGCGGCTCCGCAGCTTAATTTCATTTTGGAACAAATTAATAATTTGCCGTTTTGCGCGAATTGACAGGCGCGCAATTTCTGGCGCGCTGAAAAAGGCGTCTTTCCATTGTCGGGAAAACTTATTCGAGGAAATTTCCGCTGAATCGCTTAGCCCTGCGTCACCGCATGGAGAAGGAAAGCGTCTCGACGAAATATTCCGGATCGACTTCGTCGAGAATGCGGGCGATGTCGGCGCGGATGCGGCGTTTCATCTCGGCGTAGGTAGCCGTTTTCTTCTTGGCGAGCCCGGCGGCGAACTCTATGCTTTTAGGCAGCAGTTCGGCTTCCGGATAAACGCGGTCTACAAAACCGAGCTTGAGCGCTTCCGGGCCGGTGAACCGCGCGCCGGTGTAGTACATTTCGCGAAAACCCTGCGGAGTCATGACGGCCTGGCAGATAGCGATCATCGCCGGCAGCAGCGGGATGTTGATGTCGACTTCAGGCAGGCAGACCCAACCGCGGTCCTCGCGCATGAATCTGAAATCCATATAGGCTGTAAGAAAGACGCCTGCGGCGAACGTGTGGCCGTTGAGCGCGGCGACAATCGGTTTCGGATAGAGGCAGAATCTCTTGAACATCGAGTTTGTGAGTTTGAGGTAGCCGACGATGGCCGCCGGATCCGCGATGTTCTGCATGATCCAGGTGAGGTCGAGTCCGTTTGAGAAGAACTTCGGATCGGCCCCGGTGAAAACCAGCGCGCCGGTCTCTTTGTCTTTTTCAACAGAATCCATGGTTTCCAGAATCTCGTTTATGAAATCCGGGCTGAACCTGTTCTCGCGATCGTTGCTCAACGTGATTACTCCGACCGGGCCGTCCTTTTCCAACGTTAGATATTTCATTATCATCTGCCTTTCTTGTGTGTTTTTGCAGTGTCTCTGAAGCTTGTCTTTTAGCGGAAACGGGGCGTTTTCAATGAGCATTCCGGCGTCCGCTTCCGTTGCGCGATAATATCAGCAGCCGTTTTTATTGTCAAGCTGAATCTTAATTATGCGCTCACGCGCAGGGAAGAAAAAATATATTTTATATCGACCGCGGCTATAATTATGTACCTTTGATCAAGGAGAATAATAAAAAAAGCTTGCGCAATTTACGGTTTTATTATATTAATTTGCACGTTCGTTTAAATGCCGGTTCCGGGCACTATTGGGCGGCCGGCGAATTTCTGAGGTAAAAGCATGAAGGGTTTGATACTATGCGCGGGGAAAGGCACGCGGATGAGGCCGATAACTTATGCCGTGCCGAAGATGCTTATCCCCGTGGCAAACAAACCGGTGATACACTACGCGATCGAGACGATGCGCGACTCAGGAATAAAAGAAATTGGTTTTGTGGTGAGCGAAAACCGGACGGAACTCGAACCGGCGCTCGGCAACGGCAGGAAGTGGGGAATGAAGTTCGACTACGTGATGCAGGAGACGCCGAAAGGGATCGCTCATGCGGTTCTTTGCGCCGAGGACTACGTAGGCAAATCAGATTTTGTTCTTTATCTCGGAGACAATCTTCTCGAGAACGGAATCGGAGGTCTGGTTGACGATTACCGCAAGGGCAAGCCGAACGCGGCGATCACGCTGACGCCGGTGCCGGAACCGCGCCATTTCGGAGTCGCGGTGGTCAAGGGCAGCCGTATAGTGAGTCTCGAAGAGAAACCGAAGAAGCCGAAGTCGAATCTTGCGATAGTAGGCGCGTATGTTTTCGATAAAAATGTGTTCGAGGCCGCGCGCCGGATAAAACCGTCCTGGCGCGGCGAGCTTGAGATAACGGATACGATCAGCGAACTTATAAGCATGGGATTTGCGGTCACGCCGCACATAGTAAAAGGCTGGTGGCGCGACACGGGCCAGAAGAGCGACATGATCGAGGCGAACCAGGCGGTTCTGGACGGTATCACAACCAACGTAAGCGGGAAGGTGGACGCGGCGAGCGCGATTGAGGGGCGGGTCATAATCGCGAAGGGAGCGACGGTGGCGCGCAGCAGGGTCCGCGGGCCGGCAGTGATCGGCGCGGGGGCGAAAATCGTGGATTCGTACATCGGCCCGTACTCGTCGATCGGAGAAGGCGCGGTGATCGAGGGCAGCGAGATCGAGAACAGCATTGTGATGAGCGAGACGAGGATAAGCAATATCGGGCGGCGGCTGGAAGCGTCGCTGATAGGCAATAAAGCGGT